>X368_European_Ground_Squirrel__coassemble_10_pt1 | contig 61333 bp, 53 predicted proteins | sample X368_European_Ground_Squirrel__metabat2_low_PE_002 | metagenome-assembled genome bin X368_European_Ground_Squirrel
AAGGTCGGCACGATTATCGTGAAGGACATGAGCCGCCTCGGTCGTGACTACCTGAAAGTCGGAATGTACACGGAGATGGTATTTCCGAATGCGGACGTCCGCTTTATTGCCATCAACAACGGTGTGGACAGCGAGAATGGCATGGAAAATGACATGACTCCGATAATTAACATTTTCAATGAATTTTATGCCAAGGACACCAGCCGTAAAATACGGGCAGTGTTTAAGGCAAAGGGGCAGTCTGGAAAACCGCTCTGCACGAACCCGCCTTATGGTTATGTGAAAGACCCGGAGGACAAAACACGCTGGGTGGTGGATGAAGATGCCGCCGAGGTGGTGCGTGAAGCCTTCCAGCTATGTGTACAGGGCTACGGAGTGTCGCAGATAGCAAGAGTGCTGACAGAAAGGCATATCATGAACCCGACCGCACACATCAAAGCATTGGGGCTGAACCCTCCCGATAACCGCTCCTATGCAGGGGATTACACATGGGGAGCAGCACCATTTCGCACTTACTTTCAAGGCAGGAGTATTTGGGGCATACGGTCAACTTCAAGACCTACCGGAAGTCCTACAAGCAGAAAAAGATTCTCCATAACGACCCGTCCGAGTGGCAGATATTCGAGAACACACATCCTGCCATCATCGACCAAGAGACGTTCGATATTGTGCAGCGCATCCGAGACGGCAGACGCAGGCTCACGCCGATGGGTGAGATGCCGATATTATCAGGAATGCTGTTCTGCGCTGACTGCGGAGCGAAGCTCTATCAAGTCAGGCACAGGGGCTGGACGCACGAGCAGGAGCATTTTGTATGTGCTACCTACCGCAAGGTCAAGGGCGGATGCACTTCTCACCAGATACGGAATGTGGTTGCGGAAGAAGCACTGCTCACGGGTATCCGAAACATCTGCTCCTACGCTGCGGAGCATGAGGACGAGTTCGTAAAGATGGTCACGAAAAAGACGCAGAATGAGTTGAACAAGAGCCTGCGTGACAGCAAGCGGGAACTGGAGCAGTCGCAGACACGCATCCGCAAGCTGGACGATATTATCCAGCGTCTATATGAAGACAACATCAAGGGAAAGATTTCCGATGAGCGGTTCATGAAGATGAACGCTTCCTACGAAGCGGAACAGCACACGCTCGAAAGCCGTGTGGCGGAGTTAAAATCACTGATTGTCTCGGAGAAGGAAAACAGCGCCAACGTGGACGCATTCCTATCCATCGTCAGAAAATATTCCGATATTCAGGAACTGACCGCCGAGATTATCCGTGAATTCGTGGAGAAAATCTACGTTTACAATGCGGAGAAAGTCAATGGCAAGCGTGTACACAAAATCCGCATCGTATGGAACTGCATCGGGGAATTTGATGTTCCCCATGAAATAATTAACGGCGCAGCCGGTTAATTTACATACCAAGCTACGCCGTTATTTTTTTGAGGGATTAAAAATCCCTAAGTTGCACCGCCCCTTAAGGAACGGCGATTTTATTTTGTTTAGTTTTCTTGCTTACATACCAGTCAGGCCTGAACGCTCTACACCTTCTATGAAGTACCTTTGCAGGAATATGTACATAATCAGCAAGGGCGTTATCGAGAGCAGACAACCTGATTCAAGCCACACTATCATCTGTCTTGCACTTACACTCTCGCCGTCAAACAGCTCCTGCTGAAGCGTTGAGTCGAGGTTTTTAAGCATAAGCGCTACTGTGTTGTTTTGTGTAAAGAATGACGCTGAAACGTAGTAGTCGTTCCAATACCATACTATCGAGAACAGGAAAACTGTCAGGAAGGATGTCTTAGCGTTAGGAACCATGATTTTAACGTAGGTTTCAAACGGTCCGCAGCCATCCAGGTAAGCCGCATCCTCAAGCTCCTTGGGCAGTCCTCTAAAGAACTGACGGAAAATGTAGATGAACAGTCCAGCCTTGATACCGTTAGCAAACAGCGCAGGCAGATACATCGTAAGACCGCTGTTGATAAGCGAAACCTGACTTCCTCCAATATAAAGCGGAATCAATCCGAAAAGCTTAAAGTAAGCGTACTGCATATACAGCGGGATTGTAATAATCTGCGGAGGAACTATGATCATCATGAGAACTACTCCGAAAAGAATGCCTCTTCCTTTGAATTTAAATCTTGCAAAACCATAGCCTGTGATCGAGCAGGTAAGAACCTGCAAAACTGAGGATACTATGTTAATTATAATTGTGTTAAGAAGGGTATTTGTTAAAGGACTGCTCCAATCCCATGTGGTGAATCTCATCAGATTCGCTACAGTTTCAATGTTGTCAATCGTAAAGCTCTTTGGAAGCCATACTATAGAAGGATCACTCATCTGATCGTTGGGTCGGAATGCAGTTGACAGCATAAACAGCAAAGGATACATGATTACAAATCCAAGTCCAAACAGAATCAAGGCTCTGAATATCGGCCAGATTGTACCGATTAGTCTTTTGTTTCTGTTGTAACGAATCTGCTCAGGAGTGAAGTACTTGTCAAGACCCTCCTCCTTCATGCGCTTAAGTCGCTCCTTTTGCTCCTTTTTACGCTCCTTTTCAAATTCCTTTTCTTCCTTTTTCGTTGCCAAAGTAATCCCCCCTTTTTAATCTACTTCGTAGTAAACGAATCTGTTTACGATCGCCAGAACGACAGCAAGAATAACTCCGATTATTGCAAAGTATGCCCACGCCATAGCAGCAGAGTAGCCATGCTCCCACTGCGACGCCTGATTAAGTACCAGAGTCATAACCTCGTTGGAAGGATCTACGAATGAATCAACTATTGTGTAAACTAAACTTGCGATAATCATCGGGCTGATGTAAGGCATTGTTATTTTCCAGAAGTACTCCCATGAGGTCGCACCCTCCATTGAAGCCGCTTCCTTTGCGGAATAGGGTATACCCTGCAATGCCGACAGGAACAGCAGTATCTGGATACCGCATTTCCAAATCAGATTGAAAATGTCCGACGTTACCGTTGAGATAATCTCTGTCAGATTATCGCTTATGTTGTAAACTCCAAGGAATTCAAGCAACTGGTCTACAAGGTCTGTTTCAAACATCGTGCTGAACTGCTCTGAACCGCCCGAATATCCGCCCGTTGACATATTACCGTTGATAATGTCGATAACAGGTCCTGTCGCTATAATTACAGGCAGGAAGAAGATTGCACGGGCTGCCGTTCTTCCTTTGAATTTTTGGTTAAGTATTACCGCTATGAACACCGAGAATATCAGGATAAGAGGCGTGTTTATAAGCGTGTCCCTAAGCTGCTCTACAAGTGCCGGCAAATAATACTGGTCTTTTCTAAACGCATTGTAGTAGTTCTGGATTCCTAGGTTTGTAAGCTGCATTCCTCCAGAAACTACCTTGGTGTCGTGGAATGAATAGATAAGCGACTGGATAAGCGGCACTATAAAGAAGTATAACGTTCCAAAAAACCACAGTGCAATAAATCCATATCCGTACAGTGCTTTTCTTCTTTCATACGGAATTTTTATGCCCTTTTGCTTTTCAGGTATCACCGCTGCCGCTGAGTAATCCGCAACTGCGGTTTCCTCTTCAGCTTCAGACTCTGTATCAGCCTCCGCTTCAGCTTCAACTTCTTCAGCTTCAACTTCTTCAGCTTCAGCCGCTTCCTCTTCGGCAACAGCCTCAGGAGCTTCTTCCAACTGCTGAGCCTCTTCCGCCTCGTTTTCTTCAACCGTTTCGGTTTCAGTCACTTCTTCGGTCTTTTCAATATTATTCTCTTCAGCGTTCTCTAAAGACTTTTTCTTTCTGCTCATCAGTTCTCACTCCCTTCACTTACTGCGCCCTCAGCCACAAGGTCGATAGTTGTGCCATTAGCCTTAACCGTCAAGTTTTCGGTGTCAACCTCAATAACAACATCGTCCGCGCCGTCCTTGCTGTAGGTTGTAATCATTACGTTTCCGTCAATTTCGTAATTTGAAATTGTGTAATCGCTGACCGACGCCAAAACCTCTTTTGCAACCTTGTACTGATTTGCCGCATCCTCAACCCATCCTGAATAATTAGAATAGTAGAGGTCGTCATATTCGGTATCGATCAGCTCATCTGCGGATTCATAAATCATGTCGTAATTTATATTTGAACCTGCCGCAAGTGCTCTCATATAGGTAAGGTCTGAATCTGAGCTTGCGTTGATTGCCGTTGTCGAATAAGGTACATAGCCGTGAATTACCATCTGATAGAACGGAATATCCTCGTCTGTTATATTGAATCCGCTTGAGTAAACTGGAACGTCTGTTACTGCGCTTACATATGGAAGAACATATGAATTTGCTCCCTCGGCTATAATCGACTGTCCAGCGTCTACAGCGTCCTGATAGCCTGAAACTATCGTGTTCATCGTGTCGTTTCTGCTCGAGCTGTTTCTCTTTGAGAAGTCGCTTACAAGCTTTGTGGACAAGCTTCCGAAGCCCATATTTGTCATATCCTCGCTCGTGAAGCTTGAGAGCATCTGACTGAATATCTTGACGTAGGTGTTAGGTACGATAAGCGCAGGTGAAACTCCTGATTGTTCAACTCCAAACGACAAGCTGTAGGTTGACTGTCTTGAATAGGAGTTTGAAACTCTTACCGCTGTATTTGAATAGATGAAGTATCCCCATGTGCTGCTGTCCATAGTGAAGTTGTCAATCGAACCGTACACTGTCAGATTATCACTGTTCATAGAGGTAAGGTCATCTGTATCTCCAAGCTTGCCTAATGCCTTTGCCTTTGTGGAAACTGTATTCTTAACGGATTTCTTTGTCCAGTTGTTGTAGTCCATTACAATCGAATCCGCTCCGGCATTGTTAAGCTCGCTGACTATATCGCTTGCCTGTGAGAAGGTTGTCAGAGCTTTTTTAACTGTGATCGGAAGTCCGACAATCGACTCCTCTTTCATAACTGCGCCGTAGGTGTCAATGTAAAGATCCGCATCGTCAGCCTCAGTACTCTGAGTAAGTCCCTTGTCCTCAATAAGATAATTTCTGTAAACCTCTGCGCAGTCGGCATAGTTTATATCCTCGCCGTCCTCGCTTTCAATCGGAAAGAACTCAACTCCGAAGGTGTCCGTCTTGATTCCGTACTTTTCAAATACCGTAATCTTGTTGTTGTCGCTTCCGCTCATGTAATACTCGTCAGAGCTTCTCGTCTCAAACATAAAGTAGCAGTTGTTGTAAGCCTGTGAATTTTGTCCGCTTACCTGAGCGTTTGCGTAAACATTCGCATCGCCCTCTGTCGCCACGCATACAAGTCCCGAAGTCCCCGAAACTGTCGCCATAACCGGCATATACGCCTGTTCTGTAACTCTCGGTGCTGTAAGCGGCACCGCTGTGTAATCTCTGCCGTAGATAATCTGTTGATAGCTTGCGTAGTTGGTCTTACCGTTGTTGTAATTGATAACCGCTCCGCTTCCGTCAGGCACTATCATGTATCCCTCGGTTTCCATACCGTTTTCGTTCACTCCAGAAACAGCTCCCATGTATGGGCAGAGGATAAGCTTTGTCAAAACCTTGCCCTCGTCGCTGGAATTGTCCTCCTCAATGATTTCATCGGTATTTACGTAAACGTGCAGACTGTCCTCGGTAAGCTCATAGTGAACGGTAAGCTTTACGCCGTATGCGCTGTAGTTGTATGTAACTGCACAGCCGTTTTCCTCGTTTGCAAAGGTTACTGTGGTAGCTTTTGACGAATACGCAGCAGCAGGAAGCTCTGTTCTCTTTTCCTGTCTAAGGTCGCCGACGTTAATCGCAATTGACGACTTAACTATCTCAATTTGACTGCTCTTCATCGTTCCGCCATCATCGTCTATCGGAGTGGTATCCGCCTCCGCATTTATCGGAGATGTCCACCAGCACTTGCCTGACGATTTAACCTTCATGCAGAATCTTTCGTTTTCCTCGTCCGCATAAAGCAGCAGATTGTCATTCTCCGCAACAAGCTCGCACATTGCAATAGCCTCGTCGTCGGTTATCGGCTCTGCAAGCTCGTCATCCTCTTCCTCCGAGTCCTCTGACTCTTCTTCGGAATCCTCACTTGTGGTTTCGGCTGATGTGTCCTCATCATCTTCAGAATCAGCCGCCGCTGTGCCGATTGGCATCAGCATCGAAAGAACTACGGCAAACGCCAGCACTCTTTTATAGCTATTTTTTTGCATTTTACACCATCCTTTCTAAATTAACCACGAATTCTGTAAGAAATCTCGGTGTAGATTGTATATACGAAAACGTACACCTGCTGGAAGAGCGAAAGCAGCAGAACCGCCAGGAACAGTATAAGCAGCATCGCAACCAGCGTCAAAACAATTGAGATTAATGTCTTAGGTATTGAATACTGATGCACCGCTTTCATTGCTGAAATCATCAGAATCACCGACCAGCCAAGTCCTACCCACCGGAATGCCGTCACCCAGATCGACTCATCGAGTACCAGAGCATTTGAAAGCAACACTGCGCAGTATGAGCAGATGATGTAGGGAACAAGCGCATATGCTGAGTAAATAGCGATTTTCTTTAGTGTACCCTCACCGTCAAGCAGTGTGCATATGCACCAGTTTCCTATTACCCATGTCACATAGTAAACTACTGACTGTACAATAAGCGGCACAACATTGAATACCTTTACCTGACTGTCGTCAAACGCAAATCCCATCATTCTGTCGTTCGCAACCATCGCAACAAAAAGCAGAAATACAATTATCAGAGCATATTTGACCGAGCCTTTTTTCTTCCATCTCAAATCCTCGAAGCCCTCGAACGGATGAAATACGACGTGTTTAATCCATCCTAATTCAGAAAATTCATACATCGTCAGTCCGCCTCCTTTTGCTTCTTCTTTCGCTTAATCAGCTTTATGCCCTTTCGCTTGAGTATCCACCGAACAAATAGCAGCACCACAAGCACTATAATCACCACAGCTATCGCCGTGAAGTGTTTTTCAAGCCACTCGTTTCGGTAATATTCAAACGCCTTGTCATAGTCGTCTCTGTCATAAACCGTTTCAAACTTATCAAGTGCCGCTTCGTAATCGTTGTTCTTAAGGTCAGCCTTTCCAAGTCCAATATAAGCGTACACATATCCGCCGTCACGTTCGAGAACCTCGTTCCAGTAAGGAACTGCCTCAAGGTAAAGTCCCTCATCGTAATACGCAAACGCTGTGTGCAGGTTTTCGCCAAACGTTGTTCTCTTGAAAATCGTTATGTCATTTCTGGTCTTTGAACCTTCGAGAACTATAACGTCATCTCCGAACATCTCAACTGCGTTCGGGCTAGAGAATGCTCCTGCCTGATCCGCTGAGGAAGTCGTCGTACCAAATATGCAGATCAGATTCGCAAGTCTGTCATACTGGAACACACGTCCCGTTTCGTAGTCGAGAACATTTATCAGTCCGTCGTCGTTTACCGCTATATCCGTCAGCTTTGTCGAATATGTAGTTGACGTTGCCGCATCGTAAACTGATGTGGTATAGTCGCCGAAGTTGTACTCGTCTCCGACCGAGTTGTCCCAGATGTTGTAGCCCGCAGGATTTACCTTTTTAACAGCATTCGTATCGGTTGAAACCTCCGTTACCGTGTAGATAAATCCATCGCTGTCTATATCAAAGTTTGCGTACTCTACAGGAACATTTCTCGTCATTCCTGAAATCTGCTCGTTTGAAGCTATCTTTCTCCAGAGATTCTGAACGATAACAGAAGCTGTAACCTCAACTCTGTTAGCTCCGAAAAATCCCGTGAACGTACCGTCCGCTTCAAACTGTACCGAACCCGTGTTTACCGATTTAACAACCGTGTAAACATTTTCCGCTGCGTCCACCAAAACCTTTGACGGGTTAAATGTTTCGGAGGTGTAGAGAGCTGCGTCAGGCTTAACGTATTCCTGCTCAAGCGTCAGCTCTGTTTCGCTGTCAACCGAAGCTCTTACCACTCTTGAATTTGAGTAATCTGCTACATATAATGTCAGCTTTCCTGTCGAGGGGCTTGTCGTTACGAACAGTCCCTGCGGTTCGTTGAAGTACGTTGCCGTACCGTCCTCAGTTGTAGCTAGGCTGTCCATTTCAGACGTGCCAGTTACGGTATAGTAGCATCCGATCAACTGATAATCGGAATCTAATCTTAAAATTCTGCTGTTGCCCGTATCTGCAATCCAAAGCTCCTCGTTATTGTAAACGTAGAAATCCTTAGCCTCCGATAAAGAATCTGAAGCCTCCTCGCTGTAGAAGAGCGGAACAGTCGGGTCAGAAAGTCTTGCCAGTCCCATGTAGTCGCCGCCGATTACGTCCTTAACGGTATATGCAGACTGTGAAGGAATTGCCTCCTCCCAGTTATCATAGTTGTAGGATTCATACGGCTCGTCTGCAAATGCGCTTACACTTAGTGAAACCGCCGTCAAAGCTGCAAGCGTCAGACTAGTAAACCTTCTGATAGATTTTTTAAAGCCTTTCACTGTATTATCACCTGTTTCCTTTTCAAGTTTAAAAGTTGTTTACTTATATTTTCTGCCGTTTAATCCTTCATACCTGAGTTAGCCATCGTTTCCATAACGTTGCCCTGTGCAATGAAGAATACAACCAGCGGAGGAATCAGGAGCAATACCGCTGAAGCAAAGGTTACACCCTGTCTTGCAAGACCTGCAAGCGAAATCTGCTGTACGATTGTCGGCAGAGTTTTGTACTCCTCCGAATAGATAACCGAACCGCCGTTGATGTTCCACGCCTGCTGGAATGCGAAGATTATAATCGTCATGATTGCCGGCTTTGAGTTTGGAACTACTATCGTCCAGCATATTTTGAACAGTCCCGCACCGTCAACCTTTGCCGCCTCTATCATCGAATCGTTTATTGTCGACATACTCTGACGCATCAGATAGAGGTTCATAGCCGTTGCAATATAAGGGAGTATCAGAACCCAGTATGTATCGATAATGTGAAGCGTTGAATATACTAAGAACTGCATAATCCATGTAGCCTGCGACTGGAACAAAAGGGCGATAACGATAATCCTGTTTATTACCTTTACTCCGGGGAATTTGCACTTTGAAAGCACGAACGCTGCCATACAGGTTACAAAAACGTTGCATACACAGATAACAATTGTTGTAAATAGCGAGTTAAATATGTATCTTGAAAGCGGTACAGTATACTCTGCCGCAACCTTGAAAAGGTCTGAGTAGTTCTTGGTCGTTGGATTTAACACGTAGAGCTTAGGTGGGAACACAAACAGCTCTTCTGTCGGTTTTAGTGACTGTACAACCGAGTAGTAAATCGGGAACACCATGAATATTCCAAGCAGTACAAGGAAGATAAAGATGCAGACATCGCCGCCGACCGAACCGTTTATTCTCTTTTTCTTATCCTTGACCTTCATAGTGTCAATAGATTGCTTTTTTCTTTTTCTAGCCATTGTCTATCCGCACCTCCTTAATCAACATACTTGCCGAGGAGCCAGTTTACGCCCTTGTTCGCAAGCAGCATTGCCAAGAACAGAACAAAGCATATCGCCGAAGCATAGCCCATCTCGTATCTTACGCTTCCGTAGTCGGTAGCGTGGTTCATGATTGTGTGCGCCGAATAGTCTGTCGAAGGAAGTCCGAACAGCTGCTGACCTACAATACCTACTGTAAAGGAGGTAGCAATCTGGTTTACCGCTGCGAACAGAAGCTGAGGTCCCATCGAGGGAATTGTGATTTTGAAAAGCTCCTGCCATCTGTTTTTGATACCTTCAATAGCACCCGCCTCGTACATCGACTTGTCAATATTCTGGAAGCCTGCACGGATTGCAAGGAAGCCTGCGCCCATGGACATCCACAGCTGAACTACTATGCACACGCCCAAAATATAGGTGGTGTCCGTCAGCCATTGTACAGGAGTGCTGATAAAGCCTAAGTCAATAAGTATTGCGTTTAAATATCCGTTCTGGTCGCCAGACAGAATCAACTGCCATGTTACGTAAACTGAAGTCGTCATTGACGGAGCGTAGAAAACGAATGTAAAGAATGTCTTAAGGAACGAATTCATTTCATTTATCAGCCACGCAACCAGGAAGCTCAGCACGTATGCGAACGGACCTGTGAAAATCGCAAAGATAAGCGTGTTTCTCACTGCGATCAGGAATACACTGTCGTTCAAGAACAATGTATAAAAGTTTGAAAGTCCAACCCACTTAGGGCTTTGAATCATGTTAAAGTTTGTAAAGCTCATAGGCAACGACATGACAACTGGTACAGCCGTACAAATCAAAAACAGAATCATGAACGGGGCAAGCAGTCCGTAGCAGCCCTTATTTACTTTCATCATATGCCATGTATATGCCCAGTAGCCTTGCTTTTTAATTGGCACATCAGGATTAGTTTGCTTTGCCATTTAGATGTTCTCCCCTTTCTTATTCTTCTCCATCGTCATCATCGTCATCACCGTACATCGCAAGGTCGTTGTTCTTACGTGTGATTTCAGCGTTGATGTCCTTGTTATACCAGAAGAGTGTATCTCTTGCATTCTCGTAGTTGTTCGCAACCTCTCTGAATGCGTTGATAAGACCTCTCGTAACTCCGTACGACGCTGGGATTACAGGAATCTCGACCTGAGCCTCAAGCTGCTCAGTGAGCTTTTCAACCTCTGTCTGCGACCACGAAAGCTGCTGCAGAGCGTTGAGGTTAGCCGTATCGTAACGACCCATCGTACCAAGCACAGACTCAATATCGTTTCCATAGCTCACCTGTACATCGTCAGACGTGAACCACTTGATAAATTCCCATGCTCCTTCTATATCAGGGCATGTCGTAAAGATTATCGCACCTGAACCTGTCGAGCTTGAAGCTATGCTTATAGTCGTTCCATCGTCAAGCGTTACCGTTCCCTCGTCATTTTCAGTTCCAGGAACGTGCATGAAGCTCCAGCAGCCCTTAATTTCAGGAGCCGCAACTGAAAGCTGATTGTAGAAGGTATAGTTCTGAATCAGCACCGGCATATCGCCCTGTCTGAAACGTGTGAACGCATCGTAGGTCTGGTCAAAGCTGTACTTTGTATAGAACTCTGTCCACGTTTCAAAAGCGTCAACCGCTTCCTGAGTGTCAAAGTTTGTGGCTGTCAGATCATCATTGTAGTAATTTACACCCTGCTGCAAAAGAAGCATCGCAAATGTGTTTCCAGCTTCAGTTACAGGTGAAACCGTTGTGTTACCTCCAGAGTTTGCAACTGCGGGAAGTATAAGTCCTACCTCCATGTAATTTCTCTGCAATACTGGCAGAACGTTCATAAGACCGTCCCATGTCGTAAGGTCTGTTTCAGCGTCAATTCCAAGCTCCTCAAGAATATCCTCTCTGTAGAAGAGCATCGGGAAGGTCTGTGAAACAGGCAAGCCGTAAACTCCATCCTCATATTCATAAAGCGTCATAGCGTCTGACGAGAACCTCTCGGTTATCTCCTCGTAATCGTCAAACTGTGTGAGGTCTACAAGCACTCCCCTTGACGCCAGCTGTATCGGGAAGTCTCCGCCCATGAACAGCGCAATATCAGGTCCCTTTCCTGCAAAGGTAGCTTCAATGATACCGCCCTGAACCAGCTTCATGCTGACCTTTGTATCTGCGTCTATATTGTATTCATTATTAACAAGATTTGTAACTACCGTAGCGTTATCACGACCGAGCGCTATCCAGCAGGTCATAGTGTTTTCGTCGTCCTCGTCAACGTCCGAAAGCGAGTTGTAATCTTCAAAGAATGAGCCGATAAACGAATCAAAGCCAAACTTGAACGACTTGAAGAAATTTGACGAGCAATCGGTAAATTCCTGATCCGCCGTGCATATCTCTATGAGGTCAACCTCAAGCGGCTGCTCGCGGTATTCGCTTACCCATGACGAAAGAGATGTAACATAATCCTTGATTGTGTCCATCATGTCAGGGATTCTGTCAGGCTTTTCAATGCACTCTTCAAGTGCAACCGCCATCGTTTCAAGCGTTGTAGCCTCAGAGCCTCCCTGTCCGGAAAGCGTTTCAATCTCATCCTTAAGCTCTCTCAGCCTATTTGCGTAGGTTGTAAAGTCAGGGATAATATCGGGAAGCGTCTGATCTATCATGTAGTCGTTGTAATCGTCAGGATCAGGTCCTGTGATTTGACGAATCTGTCTGTAATAGCTGTTGATGTCATATGTAAGATTGTCAAGCTCGCCCATGATTTCTCCGATTTCACCTGGAATAGCCTCAAGGGTAATCGTATGAGTACCCGCCTCAAGGTAGAAATACATAGGCTCTGCGTCCTCGTCCTCAGAAACTGACGGAACTGTGACGCTCCAATCTGTATCATAGTAGAATTTAATCTGATCCGCCTGAGCGTTAGGAACCTCTCCGTCAATGTACAATCTTCTATTGGAGTACATTCCTCTCATGACGTCCTGCTTTGCTCTTATGCCGATTTTATACCATCCGTCCTCGGCAACAGTAAAGCTCCATGTTGCGGACTGTGTTGACTGTCCCCATTCGCCGTCTTTTCCTATCGTGTTGTATCTTGTCTTTGTCGGGCTTGAGCCGTTTACAGGCGAAGTAACATAGGAGTGAAGATCACTTGTCGGGAACAATGTACGGTCGCTCTTTTCATCAGCAAGCTCGCCCTCAAGAGTAATTGTCTGTCCTGTAGTCGAGCTAAGCTCTGACGCATCTGGAACAACGTATTCCTCAGGTGCTTCATACTGGTAAAGAGTGAAGTCCTTAATTGCAAACTGCGCTCTTTCGGAGGTGATAGTCACAGTGTTTTCGCCCTCTTCAAAATAGAAAATCAAGGGAAGCGAAGAAAGACCGTCAATATCCTCTAAAGGCGTGGTCTGCCACTTTGGAAGAGCCGTCTGTCCGGGTCTGATGTCGTTGCCGTTTGAGTCCATATCAATTCCCGTATCGCTCTCAGTTTCCTCGTTTACCCATACCTTTGAAAGGGTAATACGGCTTGCGGTATCGTACTGGCATTCGCCGTTGATATCAAGCTCAAATTCAACATCGTTTGTGTTGTTGTCCTCCGGCACATAATACGTAACCTTGATGCTGTAAACGCCCGCTGTTGGAACGTCTACTGTAAAGCTAAAGCCGCCCGTCTGGTTAGCCCAGCTAAGCACATTGCTTTCTCCGCCTACATCGGTAAGCGAAATATCTGTTCCATCAAGTGCCGTAAAGTCAGAATTGTTGTAGATCTCTTCCGCCGTCAGCGCTATCTCTTCATCAGAGCCCTTTTCTTCAGAGTATTTTTCGTAAAATTCCAGATAGGAATCCTCTACTCTCACACCCTCCGAGGCTTCATCGCTGTCTGCGTCCTCTGAATCCTCCGCAGCCGTGCTGTCGGTTTCAGACACCGAAGAACTCTCGTCCTCATCAGCAACTTCCGCATACGTCGGAATAGCCGCAGTTGCAATCATTGCAGTAGCGACGATAAATGAGATAACACGTCTGATCTTCTTTGTGTTATTCACTATGAATCCACCTTTCCAGTAAATTTGCTGTACTTATATCTAATGCCCGCCGCAAAGACGGATGATTTTGCGGCTGGTAAATTTAAGCCTTGTTTGCTTTAGGTCTGCTCGGATTTTAAGAGGTACAGCTTTCCCTCGTTTTCATCCAATTCAACCTTTACTCTGTCGCCGCCCTTAATTCCCATATTATCCATATAGTCCTTAGGCAGCTGCAATCTCCCTGAGCGGTCGAGAACCACAAGCTCCTCGTGAACGAAATCCTCCTCGCTCTCCTCGTCAGCCTGCACCGCCTCGTCACGCTCTCGCTCCATTTCTTCAAGCTCCTCTCTGTAGGAGCGTCTGCGCACAATCTCCGAGCTTGTTCTCCCGTCTCGGATAGCTACCACACGATCAATGTGTTTCGCAAGCTTGACATCGTGGGTTACAATTACAATCGTAATTCCCTCGCTCCTGTTAAGCTCCTTAAATATGTCAAGTATAACCTTTGACGTCTTTGTGTCAACCGAGCCTGTCGGTTCGTCCGCAAGCAAAAGCTTTGGATTGTTGGCAAGCGCAATTGCAATCGCTACACGCTGCTGCTCGCCGCCCGACATCTGGTCAAGCCTTGAGTTTCTCCTGTTCGACAGCCCGACCTTTTCAAGCAGCTCAAGCGCTCTGTGCCGCCGCTTCTTCGCACCGTCAAGCAGCATAGGAAGCTCAACATTCTGCAGTGCCGTCAGATACGGCACCAGATTCCTCGCATTGTTCTGCCAGACAAAGCCCACAATGTTTCGTTTGTAAGCCACATAGTCCTTGTCGGTGAACTTAAGCAGATTCTTGCCGTCAACATAAAGCTGCCCTGCGCTCGGTCTGTCAAGCCCGCCAAGCATATTCAGAAGAGTGGATTTACCGCTACCAGAATTGCCGACTATCGCCATCAGCTCTCCCCGCTTAACATTTAAATCCAATCCCTGAAGCGCCACAACCTCAACCTCAGAAGTTTTGTAAATTTTCACGAGGTTGTCGCACCTAATCATTAAATCCTCATTGTCCTGTGCTACAATGTTATCATTATAAAGAGGTTCAGAACTGCTCAACAATCTCACCGTCCTCAAGCGTATAAACCCTATCCGCTATATCGATCATGCTGGGGTCGTGGGTTGTCATCACAATAGTCATTCCCCGTTCGCTGACAAGCTTCTTGAACAGTCCAACCACCTGAATAGCAGTGTTGGTGTCAAGCTCCGCCGTCGGCTCATCTGCAAAGACAAGGCTTGGCTCGTGAGCAATTGCTCTCGCTATAGCGGTACGCTGCTGCTCGCCTCCTGACATCTCTCCAGGGCGGTGGTGCATACGCTTCCCAAGTCCCACGTCAGTCATAACCTCAGTTACTCTCGCACGCCGTTTTTCATACGGATATTTCGCCAGTCTAAGACCAAATTCGACATTTTCAAATGCTGTCAGTCCGCTCATAAGAGCTACCGACTGAAAAACGAAAGCCATATCAATTCTGCGCAGATTATCACGCTTTTTTTCCGAAAGCTTCGTAATATCTCCGCCGTTGAAGGTTACTCTGCCCTTTGTCGGACGATCAAGTGCACCCAGAATGTTTATAAGCGTAGTCTTGCCGCTCCCAGAGCGTCCTCTCAGAATAGTGAGCTTGCCCTTTTCAACCTCAATATCAATATGCTTGAGCGCCGAAACCACACTGCCGTCGCCGATTTTAAAATCACGGCATACATTCTGCGCCGAAAGTATAATATCTCCCATTATGCCGTCCCTCGCACCAAATGCTTTTGTACAATTTGCATATAGCCTTTTATGATAGTATCCAAGCTCTGGGCTGCTGCGCTGTTTTGCGCATAATATCCCCTTACCATTGATGAAATGCAAACAAATCAACAATTTTTTACGGCATTTCACCAATTTTTTCGTTAGATATGTCCAAAAAGATTTAAATGACTATTTATAATTATATCAACTTAGAAGGATTTTGTCAAGCGTTTGAAAACGTTTAAGCAAATTCTTTTTTTGTAAAAATCACAGTTTGTAAAAAATCGCTAATTTTTGAGCCGTCTTTTTGTACAACTTTTCTTTTTGTGATTTTTTATCCATTTAAATTTTACACAATGACTTACTATTGTTTACGGCAAGTTAATTTTCTTTTTTTGATTTCCAGAAAATTCTATTAAAATTTGATTTTTCGAGCCTTGTCCTGCATGAAAATTTTGCAGGACATTTTATTTTTGCTATGCCCCATTCTATTTTGGAATTGTACAATTTTTTATAGGCGACATCAAGCGACAAATTGTTTGCTTTGCAAAGTGTTATCATAGATACAGAGCTTCAGCTTAAAGCGGAAAGGAATGAAAAAGCGATGGCTGTTGAAATTGAAACGGACGCTGAAAAAATGACGGTGTTTTTATCGGGAGATATAGACCACTGCACAGCTTCACACATAAGAGCTGAAATTGACCGTGCGATAAGAGGTGCGCCGATAAACCGTCTCATACTGGATTTCTCGCAGGTGACGTTTATGGACAGCTCAGGGATCGGGCTTGTTCTTGGCAGATACAAGCTAATTTCAGAGCTTGGCGGCAGCTGCACCGTTTCAAATCCGCCTGACTACATAGCAAAGGTAATGCGGCTTTCGGGAATCGGAAAGCTCTGCGAAATAATATTTGACAGAAGTATTCGTCAGCGTGTCCACGGCGAAGCTGACAAAGGATATTAAAAGGAAAGGAGCATAGAAATGAAAAACTGTATAAACGAAATAAAAATTTCCTTTCCTGCAAGAGCTGAAAACGAAGCGTTTTCAAGGGCCTGCGCTTCCTCATTTATCTCTCAGCTCGACCCTTACGTAAGCGAGCTGGGAGAGCTTAAAACCGCCGTTTCAGAGGCTGTCACAAACTGCATAGTTCACGCCTACAGAGGTCGGCCTGACGGGATAATATATATGCAGATAAAGCTTTTTTCAGACCGCAGGGTTTACATAAAAATACGTGACAAGGGTTGTGGAATTGAAGACGTTGAGCTTGCGATGCAGCCGCTGTTTACCACTGCGCCTGAAGAGGAGCGCGCTGGTCTGGGCTTTGCTGTTATGGAAAGCTTCACCGACAGACTAAGAGTAAAAAGCTCTCCTCAAAAAGGCACAACGCTTGTCATGGAAAAAACCTTGCAGGAGAAACCTCAAAATGAAAGCTTTAGAGCAAACTCAAATTTATCAGACAAGAGCGCAGGAAAATCTGGGACTGGTTCACCTTTGTGCGAACCGATTTAAAGACCGCGGAATCGAGTACGATGACCTCTACGGAGCAGGCTGTATAGGTCTGCTAAAGGCGGCAAGAGCGTTTGACGAAACAAGAGGTGTTAAATTTTCAACCTATGCCGTGCCTGTGATTTTAGGCGAAATCAAGCGGCTTTTCCGTGACGGCGGTTCTATAAAGATAAGCCGCTCTCTCAAGGAGCTTTCGCTCAGACTCAGCCGCTACCGAGACAGCTTTGTGGCGCTTAACGGCAGAGAGCCTACTGTGACTGAGCTAAGCGAATACTGCGGCGAAAGCGTTGAAACTGTAACTCAGGCAATTGCCGCCTCACTGCCGCCTGTGAGCCTTACCATTCAAAGCGAGGACGGAATTGATGAAACTGACATTCCCGTGCCGTCCTCTGAACAGCATATTCTTGAACTCATGTCGCTTCGCAGCGCTTTGGACAAGCTTGAGGAGCGTGACAGAAGACTTATCTATCTTAGATATTTCAGAAGCAAAACTCAAACCGAAACCGCCGCCGTTCTGGGAATGACGCAGGTTCAGGTTTCACGCCGTGAGAAAAAACTTCTGGAAAGCATGAGAAAAGAATTCGAGTAAAATCCCCTTTTATTTTACACCTTTTTATACACATGACAGTTCACACGAGATGTTAATTTTGTGTGAACTGTTGTGCTGTAATGTTGACATAAAAACAATAATATGCTATAATATAGTACTAAACAAAAACAACTGTTTGCCAAACAAGGACGGTGAAAAGCGTGGCGCAAAGCAATGAAAAAAAAGGCACAAAGCTTATAGCTGACAACCGAAAGGCTCATCACGAATATTTTGTGCTTGACACATACGAATGTGGAATAGAGCTTTGCGGAACAGAGGTTAAGAGCATAAGAAACGGCAGTGTGAACCTTAAGGACGCATGGTGTTCGATTGAAAACGGCGAATGCTTCGTAAAGGGTATGCACATTTCTCCTTATGAAAAAGGCAACATCTTTAACCGTGATCCTAGACGTGAGCGCAGGCTGCTGCTTCACAAGCAGGAGATAAACCGACTTTACGGCAGGGTCAAACAGGAGGGTCTAACGCTAATCCCGCTTTCACTTTACTTCAAGGGAAGCAGAGTTAAGCTTTCTATGGGGCTGTGCAAGGGCAAAAAGCTGCACGACAAGCGTGACGACATGGCTAAAAAGGCGGCGCAGCGTGACATTGAACGAGCGTTAAAGGGGCAAAATCACTGATACAAGGGGGCGTAATGGTTTCGACGGGGATTTTGAAGCATGATAAGCGAGTAGAGGAGCGCACGCTCTTAAAACGGCGCACGTTTTAAAATTAGACGACAACGATAATTTTGAATTAGCTGCTGCTTAAGCCAGCACTCGTCTTGCCCTTGAATACCACGGCTTGGGTAAAGGCGTCGACTAGTGGTGAACGTCATTGAGCGACGATTGTAGCTCTTTTGATGCAATGCAATCTACTAAGGAGCATCGCCTGCTTGTTTGCGGTGCTTTGAGGGAATGGGTAAAACCAAAATAACAAGCTACACTCGTAGAAATTCGTGGGGATAGGTTTTCGGACAGGGGTTCGACTCCCCTCGCCTCCATATTTTTTAACGCAAGCCATTTTCATTGGTCTGCGTTTTTTCGTCCAAAAGCCTTTGAAAACGCTTGCGATTTAAATTTAGCTTTCAAAATTACAGCCGCAGCTTTGAGCTATCTGCGGCTGTTTTTGATTTTTATTTATTTTGTCGTGACCTTTTTGACATCGCTCCACACGCCGTAGCTCGCCAAGCTGCCAGATTTAAAATATCCTTGTATTCTGAATTTATAAACTGTTTGTGAATTAAAGCCTGTCATTCGGTATTCTGTCAAATCGGGCTTGATAAGCTTTTTAGTTTTCCAGCTTTTGCTTGAAGTGTCATATTGCTGTAGCTTGTAGCCTGTGCAGTCAACTTTTTTCCATTTCAACCGAATTGCAGTTTTTGTCTTTCCTGCGCCTGTAATAGTTACTGTTTTCGGACGTGTCAACGCTATTTTGGTGTCGCTCCGCTCGCCCCATACTGCATTGCCTGTGCTGTCACGTGTGAACGCTTTTACACAGTACTTGTACTCCGTTGACGGACTTAAACCGCTGTCACGGTAGGTTACAGTTGTACCGCTCTGAATTGTCTTGATTTTAACCCATTTTTTCGTGGTTGAATTGTAGCGGTAAACACGATAGCCCTTTGCGTTTTCCACTGCGTTCCAGTTTATGCGAATTGCCGTTGACGTACAGTTCCAGCCGCTTTTGACAGTTACCTTGTCGGGCTTTTCAACCGTGAAGCCGTTGTAGCCGCCTGACTTTATCATGCTTGGAAAATCTGTGTAGCTGTAGTCGCAATCAACGTTTCCGCTTACGCCGTTCACACTTCCAGTCGAACTGTACTGCCACATATCGTAACTGCCGCTGTAGTTGCATTTGCTTGCATATTCTGCAATCCATAACGCATATTTGTTCGCAACATCTGTTGTGATATAGGTCTGTAACGGTGAACGGCTAATGTACAGCCCTGCGTAATAGCCGTTGCTTTCAAGCTCGGTGCAAAACGCCGTGACAAGGTTTGAGCAGAAGGTTTTGCCCTGACTAAACTGGCTCTGCTCCTCTAAATCAAAGAAAATCGGATATTCAAACGTCTTCCCTGCAATCGCTTCCATGCAGACCGCCGCTTCTGTTTTAGCGTCCGCTACACTGCTTGCGTAGCTGTACCAATATGCGCCGACGTTCAGCCCTGCGGCTTTTGCGGCTTTGTAATGCGCTTCAAACTGCGGATCCTTTTGGCTTATCAGCTTGCCATAACCTGCTCGGATTATTACAAAATCTATTCCTGCCGCCTTAACCTTCGTGAAGTCAACGTTAGTTTGATATTTTGATATATCTATTCCTTTTGTAGACATTGTCATTCTCCTTTCTGTTTATCTGTTTTTTTATTATTTCCCTTCCTACTTTCATCATATCCACGAAAAGCGATTTTGTCAATAGAATTGAGTGAAAAAAATTGACGAAATTTTAAAAGAACATTTGTACACATTGCACAAAAGAAATAAAATTCCTTGTTTTTGCCTTCTGTTGCCGTAAAAGGACAAAACGATGAGATTTTTTGATTTTTTAGCGGATTTGAACGAAAAAATTTTTATAACCCATTGACAAAAATCTTATTTTGATGTACAATATAAATGTAAACGTTATCCGATGACTGCGTTTTGGTTAAAAGACTAAATTTATGGAGGTTAAAATTATGACTGAATATTTTGAAAATATTCCGAAAATTCCCTTTGAAGGACCGAAATCTGACAATCCGCTGGCATTTAAGTACTACAATCCTGATGAAATTGTAAACGGCAAAACTATGAGAGAGCAGCTTAAGTTTGCTTTGTCATGGTGGCACACAATGGGCGGCGACGGAACGGATATGTTCGGCGTTGGAACGGCTGACAAGACCTGGGGCGAGAGCGACTCTGAAAAGAGAGCAATCGCAAAGGTTGACGCTGCGTTTGAGATTATGGACAAGCTTTCAATCGACTACTACTGCTATCACGACCGTGATCTTTCTCCCGAATACGGCTCGCTTGCGCAGACAAACGAGGAGCTTGACAAGGTTGTAGCTTACTGCAAGGAAAAGCAGGAGCAGACCGGCAAAAAGCTTCTTTGGGGAACGGCGAAATGCTTCGATCATCCAAGATATATGCACGGCGCAGGAACCTCTCCTAGTGCGGATGTCTTTGCTTATGCGGCGGCGCAGATTAAAAAGGCTATTGAAACCACAGTTGAGCTTGGCGGAAACGGCTATGTTTTCTGGGGCGGACGCGAGGGCTATGAAACGCTTCTCAACACAAATATGTCGCTTGAGCTTGACAACATGGCAAGGCTGATGAGAATGACGGTTGACTATGCACGCTCAATCGGCTTTACAGGCGATTTCTACATTGAGCCAAAGCCAAAGGAGCCTACGAAGCACCAGTATGACTTCGACACGGCGACTGTTATCGGCTTTCTCAGAAAGTACGGGCTTGACAACGATTTCAAGATGAACATAGAGGCAAACCACGCAACGCTTGCACAGCACACTTTCCAGCACGAGCTCAGAGTTGCAAGGGACAACGGCTTCTTCGGTTCGATTGACGCTAACCAAGGCGATGTACTGTTAGGCTGGGATACCGACCAGTTCCCGACAAATGCTTATGACGCAACGCTTTGTATGTACGAGGTCCTCAAGGCAGGCGGCTTTACAAATGGCGGACTTAACTTTGACGCCAAGGCAAGAAGAGGCTCTTTTACCAAGGAGGACATTTTCCTAAGCTACATTGCGGGAATGGATACCTTTGCTATGGGTCTTAAGGCGGCTGACAAGCTTATCTCTGACGGCAGGATTGACAAGTTTGTCGAGGACAGATATTCCTCGTGGACTACGGGAATCGGCGCAGACATCATCAGCGGCAAGGCTACTCTTAACGACCTTGAAAAGTATGCTCTTGAAAAGGGCGAGGTTACCGATTCGCTCTCAAGCGGCAGACAGGAAATGCTTGAAAGCATTCTCAATCAGGTTCTCTTTAACATTTAAAAGGTAACACGTGCAAAGCTTGTGCGGTAATTCCCTTAACTAAATCACAGCGTTTCTTTCGCTCTTTCAAGCGGCGGGAACGCTGTTTTTTTTGTGCAAAAGTGCGGGCTGTTTGTACAATTTGCATAACAGCGTTATTTATTTTTGTGAAAAATGCCGAAAATATTTTTTGCACTTGACAACTGCTCTTTGCTGTGGTAAAATAACATTGTTACTTAATCAAGCAAACAAAGAGGTAATATTATGACGAGAAAAAAAGGGAGCGTTCCCACCCAGACGAGAGAGAAGCTTTTAGCTTCGGCAACTGAGGAGTTTTACGAATACGGCTTTGAGAAAGCGTCCTTAAGGAGAATCTGCGCAAAGGCTGAGGTTACTACAGGTGCTCTATATTTCTTTTTTCAAAACAAGGAGGAACTTTTTAAAGAGGTGATAAAGCCGATAACGGATTTTATCAACGAAAAAATGGAGGAGCATTTTACCGCCGAGCTTAGCAGCAGCTCGCAAAATCCGATAAAGGAGGAAAACGAGGACATTCGTGCAGGTGAGGAAATTATTGACGCCTGCTTTACCAACAAAATGCTCTGCGATATTTTGCTTGGCAACCGTGAACACCCTTACGTCTCTGGGTTTTTTGACGGACTTATGGAAAAGCTCGACAAGCAAACCATGCTTTTGGCAAAGGATAGCTCTAGTAATTTTGACCATGGGATTGTTCACTGGTTTTCGCATTTGCAGGTGGAGATGGTTATTTACGTTATCTCCCACGATTACGACATAATCACTGCGAAAAAGCAGATTAGCATTATGATAAAATTCCTGCGTTCAGGCTTTAAATCTCTGTTTGAGGAGTAGTAAGCCTACAATTTAACAAGATAAAACGGGTTTATCCCGTTTTTAAATAACATTTAGATAACAGCGTTATTTAATTTTAGGAGGAAAAAATATGTACATTGAGCTAAAGGACGTAAAGAAAAGCTATGGCGACGGAAACTACACGCAGGTGCTTAAGGGAATTACAACAAGCCTTGAAAAGGGACAAATGTGCGTTATTCAAGGTACCAGCGGTTCGGGAAAATCTACGCTGCTCAACTGCATAGGCGGACTTGACGAGATGGATTCAGGCTCGGTAAAGGTGGACGGCAGGGAGATTTTCGGGCTTAAGCCAAATGAGCTTAGCGAATATCGCCGTGAGAATTTAGGCTTTGTATTTCAGCTTTACAATCTTGTGCCGAACCTTACCGTTGAGGAAAATATCGAGGTCTGCAAATACATTTCAGACAATCCGCTGAACCTTGACGAGCTGATAGACGAGGTAGGATTAAGCGAACACAGAAAGAAATTCCCCACTCAGCTTTCCGGCGGACAGCAGCAGCGGTGCGCAATTGCAAGAGCGTTGATAAAAAATCCGAAGCTTTTGCTCTGCGACGAGCCTACGGGTGCGCTTGATTCAAAAACCTCAAGAGAGATATTGATTCTGCTGGAGAAAATAAACAAAATTCACGGCACGACTATGCTTATCGTTACCCACAACAACGCTATTAAAAGCATGGTTGACAAGGTGATTATAATTAAAGACGGAACGATCAAAGACGAATACGAAAACGAAATGAAAATACCTGCCGAAAATCTGGAGGACCTTTAATATGAACAGAGTACTTAGAAAAAGAATTCTCCGTGAGCTTAAAGGCAGTTTTACAAAGTACATTGCTCTTATGCTGCTGATTACATTGGGTATGTACATTGTCGTTTCAATGGAGCTTATGGTTATGACGACAGTTGAGGGCACGGCGGAGCATGGAGAGCAAAACTGCGTTGAGGACGGACAGTTCAGCGTTTTTATTCCGCTTACAGACGCTCAGCTTGATGAGCTTAACAACAGCGGCTTTACAATTGAAAAAATTTTCAGCGTAGACGTTGACGCCGCCGACAAAACAAAGCTTCGCATGATGAAGGTTAGAAAAAGCGTTGACAAAATAGAGCTTGACGAGGGAGATCTGCCGAGCAAAAGCAATGAATGTGTGCTAGAAAAGCTGTATGCGCAGGTTCACGGCTTGGAAACAGGCGACACTATTACGGCGGCAGGCAGGGAATTTAAGATTGTGGGAACAGGGAGCGTTCCTGACTATGAAGCTCCGCTTGAGAATCTTAGCGACACTTCGGCTTCTAGTGAAAGCTTTGGAGTTATTTTTGTAAGCGACGAATGCTACGAGCTTATAAAGGGCGAAGAAACGCAGAAGGCTGAAAGCTATACCTATTCCTACCTGCTTAACGGCGGCAGTTCAGATGAGCTGAAGAAAATGCTGGAGAACTTTGAATTTGACTATATCGATGTGACGGACGAATATTTTTTAGATTACATAAGTCAGTCTTTAGAGGGCAGAAGCGATATTGAAGCCGCAATTGACGAGCTTAGCGAAGCTGTTAATGAGCTTAGTGACGGACTTGGTGAAATATCGGGCGCACAGGGGGAGCTTACAGACGGGCTTAATGAAATATCCTCACAGCTTGCTTCTGTTGCCGCTTTGCTTGGCGGCAACGAGCAATTAAGCGCAGCGGCATTAACGCTTTCACAGGCGACAGAGGGTGCTTACAGCACTTCAAAGAAAATTTCAACGGCTTCAAACGACATCTACAGCGGTTCAAAGGAGCTTGCGGAGGCAGCAGAGGAATTTAAGAATGAAGCAAATGAGCTTTTGGACGAGATTTTTGCACTTGACATAACAAATCTGACTTCATTTATAGAAAGCGAGGACAACGCTAGAATTGCCGCAGCGGCTTTGGACGCCGAAACTAACGAGGATATAATTCTGCTTGCAGGCATAATTGTTATGGTACTCTTTACCTACATGATTTCTATATTTGTAATTCATCAGATACAGCGCGAGAGCACTGTAATAGGCTCGCTTTATGCACTTGGAGCAAACAAGAGGGATATAATTTCCCACTACCTTGCTTTGCCTACAATGGTTACTCTTTTAGGCGCAATTGCAGGAACGATCTTAAGCTTTACTCCGATAGGCTTAGACTTTCAGATGGCTTCAAGCTACGAATACTACTCACTTCCAACGCTTGACGCAGTTTACACGCCGTTTCTGTTTATCTATGCGCTTGTCATGCCGCCTGTTATCGCTGTGATTGTAAACTATCTTGTGATAAGCCGCAAGCTTTCAAAAACAGCGCTTTCGCTTATCAGAAACGATCAGAAGAAACGCTCCTACAGTCAGATGAAAATAAAGAGCAAAAGCTTTCTCAGAAGCTTTAGAATAAGGCAGCTGCTGCGCGAAGCAAGAACCTCTGTCGCCATTATACTGGCTATGATTCTGTCAATGCTGATTTTAATGATGGCACTTGACAGCTATGTGCTTTGTCAAAACATAAAAAGCGAATCACAAAGAGATACGCTGTATGAATATATGTACTCGATTAAATATCCTGAGGAAAGCGTTCCTGACGGAGCTGAAGCCTGCTATGCTTTAACTCTTTCAAAAACTGCCTACGGAAATACGCTCGAGGTCAGCGTCTTAGGGATTGAAAACTCAAATCGATACTTTCCTACTGTAAATATTCACGAGGGAAAAAGCGTTATAACCGCTTCAAGTGCGGCGGCGCAGAAATACGGCTTAAAGGTCGGCGACAATATTATTCTTACCGATGAAACGAATGGAACAGACTATGCTTTCAGCGTTGAGGAAATTGCGGAGTACGGTGCTTCGCTTACGGTGTTTATGGACATTGACAGCATGAGGGAGCTTTTCGGCGAGGACGAGAGCTACTACAACTGCGTTTTATCGGACGATGAGCTTGACATTGACGAAGGGCGGCTGTATTCTGTGACTACAAAGGCGGACATTGAGCGTTCGTCAAGCGTCTTTGCAGATCTTATGATGTCAATGGTTATCATGCTTAGCACTGCCTCAGTGATTATTATTTTTATAGTCATGTATATAATGCAAAGCATTATGATAGACCGCTCGTCATTCCCGATTTCGCTTATGAAAACCTTTGGCTACACAACAAAGGAGATTAAGAAAATGTACATAAACGGAAATTTATACACAATAATTTTAGGTGCGCTTATTTCGATACCACTTTCAAAGCTTTGCATGGACGCTATGTATCCCTCCATGATAGCTAATCTCGCTTGCGGAATGAATCTTACGTTCCCATGGTACTACTACCCTTTGATTTTTGTTTTAGTTATAGTCTTTTACGCTGTTTCAAATATATTGCTAATTAAAAAGCTCAATAAAATCACTCCTGCGCAGGTTATTAAGAACAGAGAATAGCCTTTGTCGGAAAAGCTAAAAGGGACTGCATTTATTTGCAGCCCCTTAATTATTTGGATTTTTTCAGATTACGAAGCGGCTTATTCGGTTTCCTATGTCTAATCTGTCATTGTGTTGTAAGCTTATGCCTAACCTGAGAAGTAAGCGTATTCACTCTCGGTGTTGGTGAAGGTGGCGGTTTCCACCCAGGAGAAAAGCTCGTCCTTTGGAATGGTGAAGGCATACAGAATAAAAATAGGCTTCCGACAGGTAAAAACCATCGGAAGCCCTTATTTTTTAATATGACTGTCTGTAAAACTTGTGTTCAAGCTAAGCTTTGTTTCTTTCGCAAAGCTAATCCATCAAATCTTAGAATACCCGAAGCTGTTTACAAGTGCGTCAACCTTTTGACTAGATTTACACATTGGACACTCACCAGACTTGTATGTCTGATAACTGGGAATATCATCTCTCGTAAAAAGAGCATGAACTTCAATTTCGTTTGATTTTTCAATCGCCGAGAAAATCGAGCTAATCGCAACAAGCTGACCGTTGTAATACTTAAGGCACTCAATTGCACGGTTGATGGTTTTACCAGTTGAAACCGATGAAATTAAAAGCAGCACACGCTTGCCCCAGATGTTTTTCTGAACGTTATCTCTGAAAATCATCTGGTTGTTGGAATTGAGCTCAGGCGTAATGACTGAAATATCCTCATTAAGATTGATTCCACTCGAGCATAAGCACTCAGCAAGAAATGCGCCTAGAATTTCTGTTCCCTCTAAGCAGATTATCGTGTCGATGTGCGTGCCTACATATGCGCTCGCAAGCTGATCCGCAGCCGCTTTCGCCATCTTGTGGCTCGTCTTTATGCGGGTAAGGTCTACGTAATAATTGATGTGCGAGTGGTTAGTTGCAAAATGCCCTGGAATTATTCCTATTTTGATTTTCTTGTTTTTACGTGATTCAATAGTTTGTACTCTGCCTTCCATAATAAAACCTCCATATGTCGAATTTATGGGAATCTCTGAAAAACATTGCAGTGCAGCTGCGACAAGGATTTTTAGAAACGCCCTAAATATTGTATTAGTAATTATAACATATTTTCACACGTAAGTCAAGCACTTTTTTTGATAATTTTTCACAAAAGCAACCGCTTCTGATCTAGAAAAGTCTTAAATCATAACAAGCGTCCGCCATTATTTTGACGGACGTTTGTTATCAAAAGTGTAGATCAATCAGAATATTTATTCAGAAGAACCTGAAACTGTGCTTGAAGTGTAGCCCTCCATGCCTGTAACATAATCTGCCAGAGCCTCATCCTTATCTGTATATATTACATAATCTACATTGTTATCAGTGTTTACTGTGCCATCTCCATCAATAATCACATCATCCGCATAGAATACAATATACAAATTCACCGAAGTGCTGTCGTCATCGTCAAGCGTAACCTTTGCTTTGTAAAGCTTTGCTATTCTGCACACGCACTCGCTCCAGCCAATGTTATCATAGTCGGTAGCGTCATTTGTTATAACGTAGGATTTCAAAAACTCAAAGCTGTCAATTGACTCTACGTCGCCCGAAACATCATCTGTATATATCCACTTTCCGTCAAGCTCCTGACGGCAATCTGTAACTGCATTTTCGTATTTTTCAGTATATGCAGTGTCAGCCGAAGCTGCCGTATCAGCGTCTATGTATGCAGGAGCAGTTTCGTCAACGGTAAATTCCTTAGTGTAATAACCGTCGCTGTCAGCCGTTCCAGATATTTTGTATCCCAAATCAGCAAGAGAGCTGTAAGCATAAACCTTTACCGTGAAGGTATCGCCGACGTCGTAACGCTCGCCATAATCCTGGTCTATGGAAATACTGATCTCATCAGCAATATCCTCATCTAAATCCTCAGAAAGGTAAACATCAGTTATACTGAGGAACGGAGTTCCGTAGGAGTAGCTGAAAGTAACGCCCTCAAATGGATCTATTTCAGTAAGCGCCGTCAAGCCCTCAACTGTGAAATCCTTAGTGGTCGAATAGCTTTCAAAAGGCCAGATATAATAGCTTCCGTCATAGTAGAACCAATAGCCCTTGCTTGCGTCGTCTTCATCAAGATATTCATAGTCGCCAATAACAAGCTCCGCCTCAAATGTGACTGTATCTCCTTCAGTTAGATAATATGAGGACGAATTATTGTAATAATAAATGAAATCATATTTTGAACTGATTGAATTATAGGTTAATTCTCCGTTTCCGTCAGTGCCTGAATATGTAATAGCTAATCCGTCAAAAGGATCATCTAATGAGGTTGCTTCATCAAGTCCTGAAACTGTAACCTCGAAGGTTGTGTTTGTGAGCTTGATGCCCTTCTCCTCGAGATCCTCTTCATCATATTCAACCTCAAATGTAACAGTATCTCCGTTGCTTAATCCCGTTTCCTTTGAAGCAGTGCAGGTGAGCTTGAACTCATCGTTTTTATCAGTGTCAAGAAGTGCATCGCGCATATCCTTAGCTTCGCTCTTGTCAACGCCGTATGTATCCTCAAGCGTAGATCTCTTATCGCTGAAATAATCACTGTACTCTACATCATCTCTGTCCTCGCCCACAATGGTAATAGAATAATCATCCATGTACACATCATATTCTGAATAAGCAAATTCAGGGTCGATATCAAGCTGAGCATAAACCTTTCCATAGCCGTCAGGACCTGCAAATTCAATGTCGAAAAGCTGCTGAGCGTCTATCTTTTTAGACCTGTTGGCAAAAATAATTATAAGCACAACTGCAACTATAATAACTGCGGCAAGCGCAATGATAACTGGAAGCAGCTTTTTAATTTTCCCGAGCCCTGAACAGTCACAGCCTCCGTCGGGACTGCTGCGGAATTGTATTCGCCCGCATTAGCTTTATTCTCATTGGCAAACTGCTGCGGACTCTGTTCATATACAGTCTGCTCCGCCGCTCCTACCGTCTGCGGCTGCTTAACCTCTGAGGGTGCTCCGCAGTTTAGGCAATATGCAGCAGAATCTTCCATAGAAGCGCCGCACTGATTACAAAATTTTGACATATTATAACCTCCATATTATTATTTCCATAAATAAAATCAGGATCTTTTCCTTCAATTTTATTATATCATAATACTTGCTTACTTGTCAATGGTAAAATAAGGAAAGCAAAAAATTTATAGTTTATTCATTTTTTAAAAAACGCTTCGCCAGTGTGGAACCTGACTTTCGTACAGCAAAAAAGCACGATAGCGAATCGAATTAAGCTCCGCTGTAAATTCCTCTCCATTTTCCTTCAAAAGCGGCATAAGCCTTGCGGCTGTGCAGGAAACATCATCGAGTGAGGAGGAACGGGTAAGGAAGGACGCTTTGACATAATACTCTCCCCAGTACACTTCAAGCGAATCAATTTTTTCTTCAATTCCCTCATCGCCCGAATAATAAGCCTCAAGGCAGTCGTCTATATGCACATAAAGCTCGTCTGACGCTGAATCAAGCATAACAAGTGAAAAAACGGACGAAAAAATCACCGCTGCCATAATAAAAGCGCAAAGGGCAAGTCTTTTCATTTTAAATTTCCTTTCTTATAATGTTATAATTTTTATTTCCGTCGCAAGTCATGATAAAAACTTCGGAAAGCTTGACGTCTTCCTTTTCAAGAGTATTTTTGAGCCAGTCAGAATCAACGTTTATAATTTCTAACGCCTTATCTAGGATTTCTCCGTCATCTATCACAAGCTGCGGCGGATTTTTAGAATCTGAGCAAATATTTAAATCACTCCTTGATGGCGGCTGCTCGCTTTTTTTAACATAGACAGAAATTTTTCCTGTAGTTTCAACTACAGCAAGCTGAGCCTCAGAAATATCGAATACCTGCTCGGCTCTTAAAGCTTCAAATAAATCGTCAACTGTAAATCTTAATTTTTTCATGGTTTTCTGATCAAGCACGCCGTCGGAAATTATTATTTTTGGCGATCCACAAAGAACACGCCTGAATTTTCTTGAAGAAAGCGAAAGATAAGAAAAGAATACATCTAGACAGACAATTGTAAAAATCGGCACAAGCCCCATAGCTATAGGAATATTTATATCCTCAATAGGCAATGTAGCAATATTTGAAAGCATTATTGTAACGACAAGCTCACTCGGCTGAAGCTCTCCTAATTGCTTTTTTCCCATAAGGCGGATACAGAAAATTATTACAATGTAAAGAATTACTGCTCTTAGCAAAACGATAAGCATAACGCACCTCTGAATGAAAATCTATCGTTATTTTTATCAAATAAAACAGGAATATTCATTACAAAAGAGCAGATAATAGCTTTTAGAAAATAATATCGAATGAAAAGGAATTAAGAAAAATGCAGCTTTCCTACAATAATTTTGAAGATGAAAAAATAGAATATAAAACAAAGAAAAACATTTTAAATCTCAGAACGATTTTGGGAAATACAATGGATTTAAATGTTATGAACATTACAATAAACAGTGTTGAATGTTCGGTTGTGACAATTGAAGCAATGGTTTCCACGTCTTCAATGAGCGAGCTTATTTTTCGTCCGCTTATGGAGCTTGAAAGGACGGACAGAAATACTCCGCAGAAAATCATGAGCTTTCTGACAAACGAAAGCTTGCTTGCGGCTGAAAGAATAATTGTACACACCTACGGCGAAGCGTCAAAACTTCTTTTCTCGGGATTTGCGCTGATTTTTGTAGATGAGATAAACTACTGCGCTGCGTATGGCATACAAGGGTACGACAAAAAGTCTATTTCCGAACCGACAATTGAAAATAATATCATGGGTTCGCAGGAGGCTTTTGCAGAGGTTATAAGAACGAACATCTCGCTTGTCCGACGCAGAATAAAGCACCCCTCGCTGAGATTTGAAATGACTCAAGCAGGCAAGCTTTCAAACACAGACGTTTGCCTTGTTTACATTCAAGGCAAGGTCGATGAAATTATGCTTTCGCACATAAGAAAAAGAATCAGTGAAATAAAGCTTGACAGCGTTTTAGGAACAGGCTTTATAGAACAGTTTTTAGAGCCTGAGCAAAAGAAAAATATTTTTTCACAAACAGGCTACACCGAGCGTCCCGATATGCTTTGCAGCAGCATTTTGCAGGGACGAATCGGCATTTTAATTGACGGAACGCCCTTTGCTGTAATTTGCCCGTATTTGTTTTCTCAAAACTTTAATACCTTTGATGAATACGAAGCGAAAACCTACTTTGCGTCTTTCCTGAAGCTGATAAGATACTTAGCCTTTTTCTTTGCCACAGCCTTTCCGGGAATCTATCTTGCGGCGGTTAATTTCAGTCCTGAAATGTTGAATTTAAGACTGCTCTCAAACCTTTCCGCAGGAGAAAAAACTACAATCTTGCCTCTTTTCACAGAGCTTGTAATAATAATGCTTCTGTTAGAAATAATGCGTGAAGCAAGCATACGGCTACCACATTCAGTATCAACCGCAATGTCTATTGCAGGCGGACTGATCATAGGCGACGCAGCGGTTAAAAGCGGAATAATTTCTTCCCCACTGCTTATAATTGTAGGAATAAGCGCAACAGCATCGTTTGTACTTCCCTCTTTAAACCAACAGATTTCAATTCTTAGACTTGCTTTTATTTTTGCAGGTGGATTTGCTGGATTTTTAGGGATAAGCGTATGCGCTGTAATGGTGCTTTGCAACATTTGCTCGCAAAGCTTTGAGGAAATACCGATAACCTCGCCTGTTTCACCCTTTAAGAAAAAGCAGATTGCCGATGTCACAGGCAGAAAATCCTACAAGGAAATGGAAAAAGAGCAAACAGTAATAGAAGATTTTAAATAAACGAGGTTTTAAAATGAAAAGTCTTTCACCCTACGCTTATGCGGCGATTTTGATTATAATGCGACTTTTCGCACTTTCAATGTATTCGCCTAATCAAACAGAAAACCCTGCAATCACCGCTGTAGTAACGATAATTTTTTCCTTTTTCAAGCTTTTGACGTTAATTCCTGTTATTATCTTTTTTAAAAGAAACGGCGAACAGGGCTTATCCTTAGCACCGCTCTATAAATTATCGTCTGCATTATTTCTGTTGTTTTCATCACTGCTTTTACTTTCAAGCGCAAATTCTTTTTCACAAATGATTTCGTCACTTTATCCCGACAGATTTGCAAAAATTTCAATTGCCGCAACAATTATTTTCATCGCTGCATATATAGCTTCAATGGGATTAAACGGAATTGGTCGTGCCTGCACAATATTATCTGTGCTGTTTTCAGCTTTTCTTTTATTTATTTTTGTTGAAACAAAAAGTGCCATGCTCAACGACAGAATCAATTTGTACAGTGATGATTTACAAAGCGAACTGATAAATACTACTGCGAATATTTCAAGCTACCTTTTAGATTATCTTGCGTTTTTTGGACTTTTGCCGTATTTAAAAAATTCAATTGCCAAAGCGGCAGGACTTTATATAACTGCTGATTGTCTTATTTCAATTTTATTCTTTTTAATGAGCGCATCGGTTATGGGAGATTTCTGGAACGACAGCAATTATTCCTTTTTCACATTATCATTTGCATCACAAGGCTCAATAATTGACCGAAGCGATGCACTTGCACTTGTTATTTCAGGCGGCAGTGCATTAGTTACTTTTTCAATTTTGCTCACAATAGCTAAGGATTCTGTCAAAAGCATTTTTAAAATCAAAAGTGAAAATTTGGTATTAGCTTCAATTGCCGCAATGCTTACAATAATTTTAATTTTCACAATTGTCTACAAATATGAAATTGAAAATGCTTCGCTCATTATAAGCATAATATCTGCTTCAATACTTTTTATTTTTTCAATTTTTTTGCTTTTTTCCAAAAGGAAAAGAGGTGAAAGCAAGCTGTGAAAAGGCACGTGTTTTTTATCATGACTGCACTGCTGGGAATTATATATTTTTTTAGCGGCTCGCCAACTGAAATTTCTGATCGCACTATGATTCAGGCGATTGGAATTGACAAAACAAACACAGGCTACTGTGTAACCATGCAGATTTTTTCACCTGAGGGCGGTGGAAACGACACTGCTGTTGACGCTTCTCTGCCGAATGTAAGCATTGTAAACGGAAAGGGAAACACAGTTTACGAAGCTGTCAAGGAATGCTATACAGAGCTTGGCGGAAATGTTTTTATCGGACAAAATCAGATTTTTCTTTTCGGAAAGGATATTGATTTTTCAAAAAAGGACGAGGTTTTTGGATATTTTCTTTCGACATCGGAAGCATTTATGAATGTAGACTGCGCAATTGCTGAAAATACTGCGGAGGAAATATTAAAAGTACCGATCAGCGGCAATGCGGTAAGCTCAGAAATATTTTCTCAGATGATAGACACTGCCGCAGATAACGGAAGATGTATAAAAACCTCATTTATAGACTTGATTGAAGCTATGGAATCACAAAGCAAAGCTATAATCATGCCTGTTATTTCTAAAGCTGAAGAAAGCAAAAGCGATTCGTCAGAGGAAACGCTTGAAAGCGTAAAGCTGCAAATAGACAACGGAGCAGTTTTTACCGACGGAAAATATGTTTGTGAAATAACCTATGAGCAAATGGGTGATGCGGCTGCGCTTATTGGTAAAGGAAATTATATCTTTACAGACGTATCTTACAGAGGAATAACCTACAGCAAAACCTTTAAAGTCACAGATCGTGAGGTGACTGCAAAAATTGAAAACAACGAGCTGTTAATATGCTTTGATTTAAGAGTTGATATTAAGGACGAAAAAATATTTGCAAACGCTTTGAATAACGATGAGGTTTCAAAAAAAGCACTTGAGGAAATAGACAGCAAGGTTCAATCCTTTGCAAATGAGATAAGTCAAAAGCGTTCGGCGGAGCTTTTAAATGCGGATGATTATATCAAAAGATTTTATCCTGAACTTTACAAAAAATACAAAGACAATCTTGATGTGCTTTATGACAAAGCAAGAGTTATTGTTAATATTGACGAGTAAGAATTTTATAAAATCGCTAATCTGGAGAAATAATCTACAATTTTCCAAAAAATTTTCCCTAGTTTTATAGCTCATTTAGCACACAAAGCTAGTATTTTTCGTTCCTATTTTCTCCGATATATATGGGCATAGCCTTCACATAAAGAACAAAGCCTTTTTCGTATAAAACAAAATCCCAAAAAGCAACATAATATCGCTGCTTTCGGGATTTTAAAATACTGACCCGTACGGGAATTGAAAATCTCGGGACGCTTTTTGTGATTTATTGAAATATGCGAAAAAGTCCGAAAATACGGCATTTTAGAACAATTTAGAAAATGTGATTTGTTCTAATTTTCAGTAGCTTTTAGCAGCAATAAAGAACAAATAAAGAACAAAAATATCTTTACAGTATGCCTTTCCAAATTTATTTTGTGGTATTCGGTAAGCAATCATAGCAAGAAAATATAAGATTTATATCTGAGCTTAAACGGCTGCGCTTTTGGGTGCAGCCGTTTTCATGCGTCTGCCTCCTTTACCAGTTCCCGATACCGTCGAATTAGTTCCGCCACACACTCGCTCTCGGTAATCTTCTGGTCGAAGGCATAGGCAGCCATCACGGCAAAGTCGTTCGCCCAGTCGGAATTCTTACTCCTCCGAAACCACGCACTTCGCAATAACCTCACAAAATGCCATGTCATTTACCACCGACCGAACCGCCGCTTCGAGCATTGTATCGCGGTCAATCAAACTCCAATCCAGCGAAAAGCCATAGTGCAGTGCCATACAGCGTATCAGTTCACGAATGCTGCGCCCATTGCCCTCACGGAACGGGTGAATGATATTCAGTTCGGACATAATATAAGAGAGATGCGCAATCTGACGCTCCCTGTCGGTTTCATGTAGCATATTGTCGCTTCGCAGCTTCGCAAACACCTTGTCCAGCTCCTGCTGAATCAGATGTGGAGGATAGAACATCGTCTCACCCTTGCTGATTTGTTCCCGGCGGATATGCCCTGCAAACGGATAGATGTCCTCAAACAGAAAACGGTGAATATGCATAAGCTGTGTCTTGCTAAATCTACCCTTGATCGGCGATTCCAGAAGCATATACTGCTTTAAGGCTGTGATTTCTTCTTCCGCCTGTTTCAGCTCGTCCTTTTCACGGATATTCAGCTTATTTTTCAGCACATCACTGTCAGGATAACAGTAGATCGACTGCACCGTCGTATACACATCATATTTTGAAAACATTTACTTCGCCCTCTGATATTTCGCCCGCAGCTCTGCCATAAGCTGCTGATAACTCGCTTGTCCGCTGGCATATCGGTCGAGATTGTGTCTGCTTGCTTCGCTCAGCGTAATGCCCTCGATTGCCATTGTTCCTGCAACGCTCTGCATTCTTCTTCTGTGCAGTTCCGCACTGACGGGTGTCTTGCTTGCTTGTGGTTTCATGCTTCTGCCTCCTAACCAGTTCCCGATACCGTCGCATCAACTCCGCCACGCACTCGCTCTCGGTATTTAGCTTTCCCCTGAAGCCATACGCTTCCATGACGGTGCGACCATCGATAGCTTAATTTTTCGGTTTATCTTCTCGGACCCATAAATTTATCCCCATTGAGATGTATCATATGATCTGGCATATCCGCAATCCAAACCTCTGTTTCCCAAGCGAGTGATTCGGAAAACTTCTTGAAAGTTTTGAAATCAAGAAAAGCAGTAATAAAAATCTTTCCCGCCTTAACTTTTGAAGTCATATCTTCGATCTCTTTAATACGTTTTGGATCCATGGGTCCGACAGAAGTTACGGATTCGATAAAGTATATCCAATTTTTATCCTCGCAATACAACACAACATCTGGCATTTTATCGTGCAGAGTAATTTCAAATCCAAGTTTTCTTAACTTGTCTACATTTTTTACCAAATCTTTTTCTATTGTATCACCAACGTAAAGGCATTCAGAATCAGGTGCAAATCTTGGAGCAAACTCTTCAATTATAGCCTTTTGCAATTCATTGTGCTTTCCAGGAGAGAAAGTAAAACTGTTTCCATTGATATTTACTGGCATTTTGAGAAGATTACGCTTTGATTGATAGAGATTAATCAAACTTTCGTGGTTTGTAAGGAATTTTTCTTTTTTGGAAATCCAATCTTCAGTTCCGAAACTCCTGATAAGTTCGAGCATTTCTTCTGTTAATCTGTATCGATAATTCGGACTGTTTGTTGCTTTGCCGTTATCTTCGATAAAAGCTGCATTTCTGAAATGATGCATTGCTTGCTTTCTGAATGTTTCTCTACTGTTTTCAGCATAGGTTACATTATAAAATTCCTTTGTAAACGATATTACATCGTGAATACGTATCCAAGAATTTGATGCATTAGCCCATGAATCATTTTCCTTGATATTTGCCATTGCAAGTAGGACATAGCAGCATAAGTCTGATTGCTGACTTTTTGGAACATTCAGTTCTGTTAGAATTGTTCTTGCATTTTCTATATTACTCATAAATAACTCCTTAATATTGCATCACATGATTCTTCGGACATATTTCTTTTGGTAATTAATTCTTTTCCCATTGATTCTATAATACTTAAAGGTGGAACAGGCATGGAGTTAATCTCAGTAGAATTTACCTGCGTTGAACCATTAAGTATTCTGTAATAGCTGTCATATAAGGTAGAATTGAATAATACATATAATCCGTATACCACACACTCTGACAGACTTCTTAATCCGTCTATGAAGTTAATTTTGTTCTGTGTACTTATGTAGGTATAATTTGGATATTTTCTTGAAAGATATATGCCACATTGTAACCTACGGTGTTCTTCTTTGGCTGTAAATCGCTTTACAAACAAATAATTTGCATTCTTTTGCAATAATCCTGCTTGCTCAGTAACTAAATATTCGTTCTCCTTGCCGATAGGAAATATAACCTTTCCTGCTTGTATATGCTGTGAATAAAACAGCGGAACAGCCGCTTTTTCTGCCGTGTTTCGCAATGCCTCACGGTTTCTGAAATCAACAGTAAGACCTGTTTTCATTTTTAATCCTAACGAGGGCAGAGTGTCGTTCCACTGATTAAGTTGCTGAAGTGTTTTGATTTCTTCAGGATTTGTCACTAAGTAAACATACTGATTTTCACCGCTTATTACAGTATCATATGGCACTTCAAAAGAAGAGATATCTGAAAAATCCCTATTGCTGTTAGTTTGGGTGATAACAATACTTTTAGGTTTGCAGGCAGTTTTTCTTATTTTTACAATCATAGTTTCCTGCAATACGCTTTCGTTTTCAAATACCTTATCTCTGCTGACAAAGATATGTATATTTTCGATAACGCCCTCGCTAAATAATTTTTTTCTGAATGCATTAAAGTAAGCTCCTGAAGTCCATGAGCGAGGTATAATAAACACCATTTCTGCATCATTTTTAAGATTAAACAATGCCATTTCTGTAAATAGGAAATACAGATTTGGAGCACCATAGCATATATCAGGCATAGCGAGTGCCTCGGATGAGTTTTTAGGAATTTTTTTGTAAGGCGGATTAGCTATTACTGCATCAAACTTCATAGGATTTGGAGATGCATCAATCATGTGGTTGTAATCTGATTTGTTACTTAGAATGTAGTTATCAGTTCGTATTTCATAGTGCAAATCAAAAGAGACTTTTTGTTTTGCATATTCAAGATTTTCTGTGAGAAGTGATAAAATCTTGTCATCATTTTCATAACATACAAGATGCACTGATTCGACTGAGCCTGTATTCAATTTTTCAAGCAAAGCCATTGACAGTATTCCCGATCCAGCACCAGGATCTAAAATAGAAATATCATGTCCCATTTTAGAAATATCAAAGAAATTAGCCATAAATACAGCGGTTTCCTTGCTGGTGAAAAACTGTCCGTATTTTTTTCTTAAAGTCTTGGGCATTATTTCAATATATTTGTTTGTGCTTTCAATAGCTCTATCCAATAAATTCATCATATTAACCTCACGATATGTTTCCAACATAATATGGTCAAGCTTCACTTGGTCTTCGAAACTGATAAATTCGGCAATATTCGTCACGCCGTAGACGTGTTCCAATAGGTCAATCCAAAACTTCTGTGACTCGCCTTTTTCGTATCCTTTACCCTTCCAATATGTAGCAAACGTTTGTGCAGCTTTTTTCTGGTCTTTTTCGGTCATGGTGGTACTCCCCTAAAATAGTGATGTGTTATTTACTATTATATCATGGAAATGTTGAAAAAGCAATATGGTTTTGGAGATTTATCTTAGGCTGCGACTAGAATCGAAATTTTTTTGCGCTGCCTCATCCTTAAGCGCATATACAAAACTTGCGATTTCTTGACACATCTTCTTATAAAAGTCATCAAGTTCCTTATCAGGTAGACGATTCTCAGCTTTATATTCTTCGAGCTTGTCTTTCATCTTCTTTGTAAATACCGGACGCTGAACATCAAACTTTTTCACAAGTTCAGGATTATTACGGATTTTGTCAGGCAATCTGTATTTATGCTGACCGATGTAGTTACTGAGCTTTTTTTATGCTTCTGATATGGTTCGTTATCTTTCTTACGTCGTTTCTCATTTCTTTGCTCATGTTGATAAGTAGCTTGACACTCCTCACCGTCACAACATACAGCATTTTTCATGCCCATAAATACCTTACCGCAATACTTACAGCTGCAAATATAAAGCTTACTGTTATGTATTGCGAAGCTAAAATCATAGAAAAAATTGGAAAGTGCTATATCTGCTATCGTATACATATCATTACGATTCTTTTCTCGGATAACGACTTTATCAGAACTGAATTTGAATACTTGCAATTCATTTTCAGAATTAAATTCGAAGTTCCAATCATCACGCATAACCTCACGAATATTGTTAAATTCCTTGTTGATATCCTCCGTAATTTTTTCAATAATTTGTCGTTGCGAAACGCTGCCGTTACTTTGACGAGTTCCTGTCGGGCAGAAAGAAAAATATCTTTCAATGTATTAGAATAATACCGTGTGAAAAAGTTGAAACTGTTCAGTTTATCCTCGTCAAACCATTCCATCCGTTCGACGAATTCTACACGGCTACAGTTGATTACTTTTATCAATTCATTTTTAGACTGTTCATAGTTGAGAAAACCGTTACGGAACTCCGTAATATTTCTAAAAATCTCATCAAAACTTAGGACAGTCTGCATATTCTCATTGATTTCTTTCCACGTATTTTCAACGTCCTCTGTAATTATAAAAATAACGTTCTTTGCTTGCTCATCGATGCGATAGAGCAGTATTTTTTTGTTTTCAGTCATGTTATGCTCCTTCCTATAACGTATTTTTCTATTTACGTTATGAATATTATAGCACCTTAGACGATACTTGTCAATAGATTTCAATGAAATATAACGTAATCCAATTTTACGTTATGAATATTTTGAAATAAGTAACGTAAATTTCAATATGATAACGTGATATTATGGATTTGTAAATTGACGTATGATAAAATAGCATTGTCAGCAAGGGAAGATAGCTGACAATGGAACAGCATAGCCAATGCTGACCGTTATAATTATAAAGTGCTTTATAAACCAAAAAAAGAAAGGTGATGATTTTTTTGAACAATAAAGTCCAGTGGACATTGCCCACACCACTCCGCCCCGATAGGACAAGCCTCTTGCCGTTTCCTGTAAACGCTCTCCCTCCGATTATAGGAGATATGGCAGATGCGATAGCGACTACCACTTCAACAGACGTTGCAATGGCTGGCACAGCTATTCTGTCGGCGGTTAGCTATTGTTTCTCAGGTGTTTACAGAATGTCCGCAAAGCGTGACCACACTGAACCGCTGATACTGGATGCTCTGACCGTTGCTGAGCCGAGTTTCAAGAAGTCTCCTGTCATCTCAATGGTGAAGCAACCGTACATACAGTTTGCCCACGATTGGAACGAAAGCAACAAACAGGATATTTTCAAGTCACAGGCTGAACGTAGACTTTTAGAAGGCAGGCGCATGGCTCTTGAAAAAAGTGATGATGCTACTGCCGATAAAATTGCTAAACTCCAGACAGAAATAAGTAATCACTCACCAAGCAATTTTAGGCGTATCGTAGTCGATGATATTACGCCAGAATCGCTTGTGCATCAGCTCAAAGAAAACGGAACGCTGTTGATGATTTCAGACGAAGCAGGAATGCTTGGCAATTTTAGCGGACGTTACAGCAATAACGTCCCAAATCTTGATCTCCTGCTAAAATCGTGGAATGGTGAAACCTATATTAGTGACAGAGCTACAAGGGAGAGCATCGTTCTCAAAAAGCCGTATATGTCCATCTGCCTTGCCTGTCAGCCCTATGTGTTCGACAATATGATAAACAATTCTGCTTTCCGTGGAAGTGGTCTTATTGCACGTTTTGTCTATTGCTTTCCTAAAAGTAATATTGGCACACGCAAGTATGACACACAAGCTGTACTAGAAGTCGTCAGCGATAATTACAAAAAGCTGATTTACAAACTGCTTAATTTTAAGTTCAACTACAATGATGATAAGGAACTATACTTGCACTTTGACGACAAGGCTTATAGTGAATTTGTGCAGTATTATAATAATTACATCGAACCGAAACTTCTCACGGATATGGCATTCTGTAAAGACTGGGGTGGCAAATATCATGGGTTGATACTTCGTCTGTGCGGTATTGTTCACTGTGTTAAGTGTATGCAGACTGAAGCGAATCCTATAGAAAACCGAGTCGGTATTGATACGTTCTGCAATGCAGTCGAAATCGCAGAATATTTTCGTGAGCAAGCGATATACGCTTACAGCCTCGGAGACATTGACCTCGGAACAGTCAAAGCAGAAAGGGTGCTGAACAAGATACGTTCAAAGGGTATCCATGAGATCAGGCAGAATGATCTTTACAAAATCTGCCGCTGTACGCTTTTCAAAAACGCCACCGACTTCGCTGAAACAATGAATATGTTGGAGGATTACGGCTATCTCTGCCGAGAGAAAATCGAAGGTGCAAACGGCAATAACAAAAGTGGGATTCTTGTTTCTATAAATCCCAATCTCTAAACAATCGACATTATCGACATTTTCGGAGCGATAATATTTCGATTGTGTTGAAAATGTCGATAATTCATAAATCTAAAATCGTAGAAGGAGGTTTCTATTATGACTATAACACAGAAGAAAGAGATCGTTGACAACATTCTAGAGCTACTCATTCAGCTCGCCGAGAACGAGGAGAACTCTGCTCCGCAGACCACCAAAGCACTGACCGCCGACAAAGTTGAGATGCTGACTATCAAGGAGAGTGCTGCACTCGTTACGGGTCTTTCCGAGTACACTGTCCGTCAGCTTGTGAAACAGGGCAAGGTGAAGTCTGTCCGCACAGGCGAGGGCAAGAACGGAAAGATACTCATCAACAAGGCTGACCTCATAGAATATTTTCAGAAGTAATTTGTTTCTGCAACGACAGAATATTTGGGTCGTCAGGCATAGCAAGCCCTCGGCAGAGCCCCATAAGCATTTTTGATAGTCTGAATGGACTGTCGAAAGTGCTTTGGGGTTACTGGCGACTCACCGCAAGTAATTCTGGTTCTTCAAGCCATTTGGTTTGCCGATCTTCGTATCGTTGCAAGCCAATTTCAAAGCCCATCATGGACAGGCGGTAAACCATATGCGTATGATTTTCCCTCGTCAGAGAGTCAAAATATATAAAAGGGAGACGATTTCATGAATACAAAGACTATCTCGATGTGTCAGGGTAAGGGCAGCCTGTCACATAATAATCGAGAATTCACTGCCAAAAATATCGACAGTTCACGGACTGTGGACAATATTGTTTTTGTCCGTCAGGATTTGGGCGAAACTTATCATCAACTTTTCGACTCAGCGGTAGAGAGGCACAATGCTCGCCAGAAAAGAAACGACCGCCGTATCCCCGATTATTTTCAACACTTATTCAACCGTGAGCCAAGCAAGAGTGTAATCACAGGAACAAATAAGCAAAAGAGCTTCTATGAGGATTTGGTACAAATCGGAACAAAAGACGATACGGGTGTCGGCACTCCCGATGCTGCGACCGCCAAAGAATGCCTGCGTGAATATATAGAAAGCTTTCAAAGCAGAAATCCGAATTTCCATGTGTTTAATGCTGTGATGCACCTCGATGAAGCAACTCCCCATTTGCATATCGACTATATCCCCGTAGGGCATTTCAATAAAGGTCTTGATACTCGAAACGCTATGGCAAAAGCTCTTGAAGAAATGGGATACGGCAAAGGTGCAAACGCAATCAATCGTTGGCGGTTATCTGAATGGGAAGTTCTGCACCAAATTTGTATGACTCACGGTATTGTGATTAGTGAGCCGAAGAAGTCCAGAGGTTACAGCTTTACTACACAAGAATATGGGGAACATCAGGACAAAATTAGACGTCTTGAAGAAGAAAAGGCACAAGCACTTGCTGAACTCGATAAGGCAGCCAAGAAAAAAGTCAGGCTGACAGAAATCGACAGCGTAGAAACTGGAAAAACTGTTTTTGGTGGAAAAGTGACGGTGTCACAAGAAGATTGGGACAATGTGACTGCGCTTGCGAAGAAAGAGATTGCTTCTCAGAAGCAGACAAAGAAACTCCGTAAGGAACGTGATGATGCCGTTCAAGAGCGTGATTCACTACGAAAACAGCTGTCGACAGTTTCCTCGGAACTGACTGTTTACAAAAAGAAAGAAAAAAGCAAGCATTGCTTTTCCCGTGACAAGTTGCATGCAGAATCAAAACGTATCAGCCGTGAGGATGAGTTGTCTCGTGAACTGAAAAAGGCTAAGGCTTTTATCTCAGCCTACGGTCTGAATGCTGACTATCAGCAGTTCAGATATAATAGCTCCACAAGGAAGAACGTGCTGGAATAAGGTAGCGTAGAACAAGAAAAAAATATCGCAGCAAGTCTTGACAATGCCGAAATATTGTACTACAATAAGTATTGGAAAGGTATGCTGTAATATTACCGAGGAGGTACATATTATGGCAACAATACAAAAACGCGGCAGCAGCTATTCAATTAGAGTAAGCTGTGGCTACGACAGTAAAGGCAAGCAGGTTATCCAGTCTATGACTTGGAAGCCTGAGCCGAAAATGACAGCAAAGCAAATCGAGAAGGAGCTGAATCGTCAAGCGGTCATGTTTGAAGAAGCCTGCAATAAAGGCTATCAGAGCAAGGCAATCAAATTCGAAGTATTCGCCGAACAGTGGTTCGAGGAGTACGCAAAGCCTAATCTCCGCAATACGACATATGAGAGAATGCTTCAACTCCGCAAGAGGGTGTACACTGCTATCGGTCACCTGAGAATGGACAAGATCACTCCGAGACAGATTCAGGCTTTCGTGAACTCTCTCTCCAAAGAGGGTGCAAACGAGCGTACAGGCAAGCCCCTCGCTCCTAAAACGATAAGGCATAACCTCAGCTTCGTATCCGATGTGTTCGCATATGCCGTGAAAATGGGCGTAGTAAGCGACAATCCATGTACAAAAGTAACACTTCCTAAGAATGAACAGACCGAAAAGAAGATTTACATCAAAGAGGAAGTCGAAAGATTTCTGAATTTGCTGAACGATGAGCCGTTGAAATATCGTACATTTTTCAACTTGATGATATACAGCGGTTTCCGCCGTGGTGAAATGCTCGGTTTAGAATGGAAGGATGTGGATTTTGAAAACAACATCATCAGTATTCGTCGCACAAGTAATTACACGGCGAAAAAAGGTATTTACACGGATACCACTAAGACGAAAAAGTCCCAGAGGACGCTCAAATTTCCGCAGGAAATCATGGATATGCTGAAAGAATACAAGGTAGAACAAGACGAACAGGCACTCAAATGTGGTGATAAGTGGGTCGAAACCGATCGGCTCTATACGAAATGGAACGGTGAACCAATGCAGAATGGAGCTCCCTATTTTTGGCTCAGTGAATTTTGTGAGAAACATGACTTGCCGTTTTATGGAATCCACAGCTTCCGTCATCTCTTTGCATCGCTTTTGGTCAATCAAGGTGTTGACATTGTGACGGTCTCGGGTGCATTGGGACATAGTACGGTAAGCACTACAAGCAACATTTATTGTCACATGGTGGACGAAGCGCAAGCGAAAATTTCAAATGCAGTTAGTTCTGCATTGGACTTTTCTGATAACAAAAAGAATCTCGACTCAAACGAATCGAGACTCTCTGCAAAGCAAATAGCAAAATAAAGAACAAGTAAAGAACAATCCTATTTCTCTCACAAAATAAAATTCCCAAAAACAACGCAAATACGTCATTTTTGGGAATATACTCTGGTGACCCGTACGGGAATTGAACCCATGATTCCGCCGTGAAAGGGCGGTGTCTTAACCTCTTGACCAACGGGCCGAAATAGCGGTAACTGGATTTGAACCGGTGACTCCCTGGGTATGAACCAAGTGCTCTAGCCAACTGAGCTATACCGCCGTTATTAAGCCAATCTAAAGAGCATTTGCTCCAACATTGACTTATATATTATACACTACTTTTCCTTGTTTGTCAATAATATTTTTTGAAAAAAATATTATATTTGTTGTTTTGCACAAATTATACTCATGTTAGGTACAATATTTTGTGCAAATACACTAAATGCGTGCGACACCCGAATCCTCCGCCGCCTTTGATACCGCTCTTGCTACAGCTGCGGAAACATCTCTGTCAAGCGCAGTAGGAATAATGTAATCAGTAGAAAGCTCCTCGTCTGAAATGTAGTCTGCAATAGCGTGAGCAGCGGCGATTTTCATCTCATCATTTATATCGCTCGCTCTGACGTCAAGCGCGCCGCGGAAAATTCCAGGGAACGCAAGCACATTGTTAATCTGGTTGGGAAAATCACTTCTGCCTGTGCCGATAATTGCCGCACCCGCTTTCTTCGCTTCGTCAGGCATAATTTCAGGAGTCGGATTTGCCATTGAGAAAATAATCGGATCGTCCGCCATGCTCTTAACCATTTCAGAGGTTACACAACCAGGAGCTGAAACGCCTATAAATACATCTGCGCCTTTAATCACATCGGCAAGCGTACCCTTGCGCTGCTGCTTGTTGGTTATCTTAGCCATCTCAATTTTCTCAGCGTTAAGACCATCTCTGCTCTCGTAAATAGCTCCTTTTCTGTCACAAAGCACAACGTCGTTAAGACCTAAAGCAATGAGAAGCTTGATTATTGCGATTCCAGCTGCACCTGCTCCGCTTGTTACAACTCTTATTTCATCAAGCTTTTTGCCGACAAGCTTAAGAGCGTTAATCATCGCTGCAAGCGTAACCACAGCTGTTCCGTGCTGATCATCGTGAAAAATCGGAATGTCGCATACCTCTTTCAGCCGCTTCTCAATTTCAAAGCATCTCGGAGCAGAAATGTCCTCAAGATTAATTCCGCCGAACGAGCCTGAAATCAAGCTTACCGTCTTGACAATATCGTCAACGTCCTTTGAGCGCACACAAAGCGGTATTGCGTCAACATCGCCAAAAGCCTTGAAAAGCGCACACTTGCCCTCCATTACAGGCATTCCCGCCTCAGGGCCTATATCTCCAAGCCCCAGAACCGCAGTTCCATCCGTTATAACTGCGACAAGATTCGAGCGGCGCGTAAGCTCAAAGCTTTTGCTTATGTCCTTTTGTATCTCAAGACAGGGCTGAGCGACACCTGGCGTGTAGGCAAGCGACAAATCATCTCGCGTTTCCAAAGGTACTCTTGAAACAACCTCTATTTTTCCGTGCCACTGCTCGTGAAGCTTTAACGATTCCTTTGCATAATCCATTCTTTTACAATTCCTTTCCAAAAAAACATTTATTTAAAAAATGCTGAAACAGCTTGAAAAAAACACACTATGAAATTTACTAAATCAGCATTATATAAGAAAATTATACACGATTTTTTCCCTCTTGTCAAGCATTTTGAGCAAACAAAAATAAATCACACTGCATTTTTTGAATCATAGTCAATATGCCCCCCATTTTTCAAGCTTCAAAACAGAAAATTTTAAAAATGCAATTTTGTCAATCATATTAGACAGTGAGCAAGAATAGTTTCTATAGGCGAAAGCCAGCACAGAGGACGAATAGGACGATGAAGAGTGTTTTACTTTTCCATTGTGCCGAGGTGTGTATGAACGGATCAGCTTGTGGTGAATATTCATCTCCTCAAGTGCCAGCTTAATTTTTCTTCTTTCTTTTTATCAGATTTTCCTAAGTCTATCAACTCTTTTTTTGCTTTTGTACAATATTTATTGTAGCAAAACAAATTTCGCAGATTTATTTTAGAAAATACTGTTGACATTTGAGTTGAGATGTGATATAATAATATTATAAAGAAAAGAAAAAAAGATGATTGACGCTTTAGGAGGCTAAAAAATGTCAGATGATAAGGATACAATAGGCGGTATGAACGAATTTACCCCAGATATTTATACACTTGAGGACGAGGAAGGCAACGTTCAGGAGTTTGAGCTTCTTGACGTTATGGAAATGGATGGAGAAAAGTATTTTGCGCTTACTCCATATTTTGAGGACGCTCAGGAAATGCTTGACTCAGATGGAGAAATTATAGTTCTCAAGAGCGAGTTTGAGGGCGACGAGGAAATGATGGTTACGATTGACGATGATGATGAATACGAGCACATAGGAAATATTTTCCTTGAAAGACTTGAACAGATGTATGATTTTGACGATGAAGACGAGAAAGAATAGGCTCTGAATTTTTGCAGATAATAATTAAGGGCTAAAGCCTTGTCTTTTGAAGCAAGGTTTCCAAAGTTTAATAAAATGACACACTAGACTGCTGTGTTCGTTAGTATGAGCGTAATTTAATCCAACAGTTAAATAATCAGGGATTCATCACTGAAGTCCTATTGCAGACCTCCTGCGGCACACCGCTTTAAGCCGTGCAAAATGCCAGCGGACGAAGGGAGCGTGAAAGCTTTGGGATGTCTTACCCGTCCTGCTAAAAGCGGGTTTTATTTTACTCATACGACGGCATGGCGGTTTTTTTGCATAAAAAGGAAGTGATTTAATATGGGTGGAATCGTCGCCGCAGTTATTGTTTTAATTTTGCTTTTGATTCTGGGCGTAAGCATCTCTTCTTTTGCAGAGGCACTTCTTGTGATATTTTTAATAGTACCGTTTTTAATGACAGTTTTTTTCTCTGTCTGCGCAGTGATTTTTGCTGTGGCAAAGGCGACTAAGGCGGAATTTTGTGGATTTGTTGAAATTAAAGGAGCTGATTTTGCACAGTACAGAATTGACGGCGAGCTTTATACAAATATTTATCTTGCCGAAAATGTAATGCGAAGCAAAATATATAAAAGCGGCGAACAAAAAATCCGCATTTTTCATTTTAGGAAAAAGGCTTTTGCAGTTGATTCGCACACTAGACTGACAATCTTTACAGGGCTGATACTTTCTGTTTTAAGCTTTGCTGCTGTGTTTTATGAATATAGTATGCTGTATGGCATATAACCTTGACTGATGTCGAGGAAATTTCAACAGACGAATTTGAAGGCTTTTTATCGCTTAGAACTGTCAGCTTAAGCTATTGCAAAAATGCTGAAGCTAATGATTATTTCACACAGTCATAAATTGACGAATTTAAGGAAAGATATAAAACAATTGGTTTTGATTTTTGCTAAATTGTTATTTTTCGCAATATGGATTATACTTTTGAACATATATATTTTTTAATAATCAAACCGCTCTCATGACGAAAGCGGTTAATTTTTGTCAATATATAAATTCATTCTCAAATTGTATTGCTATGTACGAAAGATCATTTTTCGACTTGCTATTTTAAATATTTATCCATTACTCCGCAAAAATCAAATGTCGCAAAATAATCCGCTGGAGTTTCCGCTCTGCGAATCATCCTGACGCTCCCGTCATCGCATAAAAGCAACTCGGCATGACGAAGCCTGCCGTTGTAGTTGTAGCCCATAGAGTAGCCGTGAGCACCTGTGTCGTGAATAACCAAAATATCCCCATCGTCAATCTGCGGAAGCATTCTGTCAATTGCAAATTTGTCGTTATTCTCACAAAGCGAGCCTGTGACGTCATACAAATGGTCGCAGGGCTGATTTTCCTTGCCCAGCACGGTGATGTGGTGATACGCTCCGTACATTGCAGGGCGCATAAGGTCGCAGGCTGTAGCGTCAACTCCTATATATTCCTTGTAAATATGTTTGTGGTGAATACATTTAGTGACAAGATGTCCGTAAGGCGCAAGCATATATCTTCCAAGCTCAGTGGAAATTTTAATATCGCCCAGTCCCGCAGGTATTAAAATCTCATCAAAAGCCTTGTGAACTCCCTCACCGATAGCGAAAATATCATTCGGCTGCTTGTCAAGCTCATAAGGCACGCCGATTCCGCCAGACAAGTCGATAAGACTAATCTTCACTCCAGTTTTTTCTTTTATCTCAACCGCAAGCTCAAACAAAATTCTGGCAAGCTTTGGATAGTATGCGTTTGAAACGGTATTTGAAGCTAAAAATGCATGAATGCCAAAACGCTTAGCGCCTTTTTCTTTCAGCAGCTTAAATCCCTCGATAATCTGTTCGTGAGTAAAGCCGTATTTAGCCTCTGACGGATTGTCCATAACCTGAGTTTCAATCTCAAATCTTCCTCCGGGATTGTAGCGGCACATTATTGTTTCAGGTATTCCGCAAAGCTTGTCTAAAAATTCAATGTGCGTGAAATCATCAAGATTTATAAGCGCACCATGCTCACGAGCCTTGAGATAGTCCTCCTTAGGAGTGACATTTGAGGAAAAAACAATATCCTCGCCTGAAAATCCGCAGCACTCACTCATCATAAGCTCGGTAAGTGAGGAACAGTCAACGCCGCAGCCCTCCTCCTGTAAAATCTTAAGTATCGCAGGATTAGGCGTAGCCTTGACGGCAAAGTATTCTCTAAAGCCCTCGTTCCATGAAAAAGCCTTGTAGAGGTTTCTTGCGTTCTCTCTTATCTGCTTTTCATCGTAAATGTGAAACGGGGTGGGATAGGTTTTGATAATTTCCTCCGCCTGCTGCTTGGTAATAAAAGGTTTTTTCATCGTTTTCATTCCTTTACTCGTTTAATATCCAACAAAAAATACATATTTATCATATCATTTTTTTAGGGTGATGTCAAGCTAACCAGTGAAATTTTAATAAATAGCTCGTATTATGTCACAATTATTTAACAACTAAAACTACACAGCATATAAATTTACATTAAAGGCTTGCTATTTTGCAAAGGATATGGTATAATAAGAGTGAAAGAAGAAATTGGTGGTGCTTAAGATGGATATTGAAAAGGGCGATACTCTTGTTATGAAAAAGAAGCATCCCTGCGGAAGCAATGAAATGCTGGTGCTTCGTTCGGGAATGGATTTTAAGCTTCGCTGCGCAGGCTGCTCACATGAATTTATGATTCCCAGAAGCAAAGCCGAAAAGAACGTCAAGAGAGTTATCAAGCCGAAAGAATCATAGCTGCTGTATTTTATTTTTGCTATATTTGAAAAATAAAAGGGTTTCGGACAAACATCGGCTTTTTTTGAGCTTTTCATTTTGCCCGATCTGTCCCCACGTTTGCTAGGCAAACGTCTTAAACATGAAAGGATATAAAAATTATGTTCAGCAGACTTGAAACAATTGAGGAGCGTTTTTCGCAGATAAGCGAAATGCTCACACAACCTGAAATAGTAAGCGATTCGGCAAGGTACACAGAGCTTATGAAGGAGTACAGCAGGCTTGAACCTATCGCTGGAAAATTTAAGGAGTTAAAAAAAGCACAGGCTGAAAATGAGGAAGCTAAGGAGCTTATTAAAGAGGGCGGCATGGACGAGGAAATGCAGCAGATGGTTTCAGAACAGCTAAATTCCTCAAACAGTGCGATAGAGGAGATTTCCAGCGAGCTTAAAATCATGCTTTTGCCTAAGGATCCAAACGATGAGAAAAACGTCATAGTTGAAATCAGAGGCGGCGCAGGCGGCGAGGAGGCTTCGCTTTTTGCAGGCTCTCTTTACAGAATGTACAATATGTACGCTGCGTCTAAAGGCTGGAAAGCTGAAATTTTAAGTGCGAATGAAACGGATCTCGGTGGCTTTAAAGAGGTGTCGTTCTCAGTTGAGGGAGCAGGAGCATATTCACGCCTGAAATACGAAAGCGGAGTTCACCGCGTACAGCGTGTTCCTGAAACTGAATCTCAGGGACGTATTCACACCTCCACTGTGACAGTTGCGGTTTTGCCCGAAGCGGACGATGTAGAGCTTGAGCTTAACGAAGCCACAGAGCTTAAGATTGACGTTTTCAGAGCGTCAGGCGCAGGCGGTCAGCATATAAATAAAACAGAGTCGGCAGTGAGAATCACTCATCTTCCGACAGGTCTTGTAGTGGAGTGTCAGGACGAGCGTTCACAGCATAAAAATAAAGAAAAGGCAATGAGGGTACTGCGCTCCCGTTTGCTTGATATGCAGCAGCAGGCGCATGATGAGGCGATTGCTTCAAAGCGGCGTTCTATGGTCGGAACAGGCGACCGAAGTGAAAGGATACGAACCTACAATTTTCCCGAAAGCCGCATAACCGATCACCGTATAGGCTTTACCATTTACAAGCTTGACAGCTTCTTAAATGGTGCGCTTGACGAGGTTATTGACGCTTTAGCACTTGCGGATCAAACGGCAATGCTGGCGCATCAGGACGAATAAAAAAGGGGTAAATAAATGACTTTTCAAACGAAAATGCTCGGCTGTTCCGCCGAATCAATCGAATCAGCGGCACGGCTTATAAAATCTGGTGAAATTGTAGGTATGCCGACAGAAACGGTCTATGGTCTTGCGGCTGACGCATTTAATGAAGCGGCAGTTGAAAAGATTTTCAAGGCTAAAGGACGTCCTGCCGACAATCCGCTTATTGTCCACATAAGCGATATTGCTATGATTAGCGAGGCAGCATCTGAAATTCCTGCCTTGGCACTTAAATGCGCAAAGGAATTCTGGCCAGGACCGCTCACTATGGTTTTGCCAAAAAATCCTGATATTCCGTCTGTAACCTCAGGCGGACTTGATACAGTAGGAATAAGAATGCCATCGCACCCTGCCGCAAAAGCACTTATCGAAGCGTCAGGCACTCCGCTTGCGGCTCCGTCTGCAAATATTTCAGGAAGTCCGTCGCCGACCTGTGCCGAACACGTTTTAAATGACTTGAACGGTAAAATTCCCGCAGTTATTGACGACGGAGTATGTGACGCAGGCATTGAATCAACGGTGATATGCTTTGAGCAGAATGCAATTAAAATTCTTCGCCCAGGGAAAATCACGGCGCAGATGCTTGCACAGATAACTCCTGATGTTCGCCTTGACAAGGGCGTGCTTCACCCATTTGATTCAGATAAGCCTGCGGCTTCTCCAGGGATGAAGTACAAGCATTATTCACCTAAAGCGGAGGTTATAGTTATAGATTCGGACGCCGACGAATTTTTTTATTATGTTTCAAAGCAGGATAAAAGCGGCGCACTTTGCTTGATTTTCGGAGATGAGAATTTAGACGGCTTTAATCTGCCGTATATTTCCGTGGGAGCGACAGACGTCCAGCAGGCGCACAACCTTTTTGACGCACTGAGACAAGCGGACGAAAGGGGCGCTAAGACGATTTACGCACGCTGTCCAAAGCTTGACGGAATGGGCATGGCGGTGTACAATCGGCTTTTAAGGGCGGCGGCTTTCAGGGTGGTGAAGCTGTAAGCGTTTTTAGATGTGAAAGAGGAAAAACGATATGAGCATTGTTGTCGGACTTACAGGGCAAAGCGGTTCAGGGAAAACTGCCGTAAGCCAAATTTTCAAGGACGAGGGCTTTTACGTAATCAACTGCGATCTTGTCGCAAGAAAAGCCGTTACGCCAAACAGTGAGGGAGCTTTGGTGCTTGAGAGCCGTTTTCCGCAGCTTTTTTCAAACGGAGAGCTTGATAGGAAAAGGGCGGCAAAGCTTCTTTTTAACGACAGAAAGCTGCTTGACGAATACAATTCGCTGATTTTTCCGTACATAACAGCTCTTATTTCAGAGGAAACAGAGCTTGCGAAAAATAATGGCGAAAGGTATATCCTGCTTGATGCTCCAACTCTTTTTGAAGCGAAGGCTGACAAGCTGTGCGATGTGATAGTAAGCTGCATTGCCGATGAGGAAATAAGACTTAAGCGGATTGTAAAGCGCGATAAAATTTCCAAGCTTTCAGCGAGAGAACGCTTTTCGTCGCAGCTAAACGAGGAATTTTTCATTTCACATTCAGATTTTGTGATAGTTAACAACGGAAAATACTCTGATATGTGTTCAAAGGCGGTTGACACCGCAAAAAAAATAAAGGAAAGAAATGATGGCAAAATCAAAGAGCAAAAAGAAAAATAAGCCGAGTGCTTTGCGTATAGCTTTTATTGTGATTATACTGCTTATTATAGTTTTAGGCTTGATGGTGATTTTTAAGGACGCAGAAACCGAAAACAGAGCGAAAAAGTTTTTCACCTACCCTACCGACTATGAGGAGTACGTTATAAAATACTCAAACGAATACGGCATGGATCCCAGATTTGTCTTTGCAATTATCTACACTGAAAGCCACTTTAATGCGGACGCTGAATCTGATGTCGGAGCACGAGGACTTATGCAGATTATGTCAGACGCCTTTGACTGGATAGAATTTAAGCTTGACGATGACAGAGGGCTTACCTTTGACGATATGTACGAGCCTGAATACAACATTCAGTACGGCACATATATGCTTTCGTATCTGTATGACAAGTTTGGCACATATGAGCTTACCGCAGCAGCGTATCATCAAGGAATGAATGCCGTGCAGGGTTGGATAGACGACGGAACAATAGATCCCGAGCATTTCAGTATTGATGAAAATCTTGACGATATGCCCTCATCGGCAACTCAAAATTACATATACAAGGTCATGAAGGCCTATGAAAAATACAGTGACAATTCACAGCTTGAGGAGGATATAGAAAATGGAACTTACGAATGACAAAACACTTGGAGAGCAGCTTTCTGAGCAGCTTCTTGAAAACCCGAAGAATGCCGCACTTTTGATGAGCGATGAGGAAATCAGCACTGCCGATTCCTTTTGCGAGGGGTACAAGGCGTTTTTGAACAAGGCTAAAACCGAGCGTGAAGCCTGTGCTGAAGCGATAAGGCTTGCAGTTGAAGCAGGCTTTAAAGAGTACGACCCAGAAGCTGAGTATCGCTTTGGCGACAAATTTTACTTTTGCAACAGAGGCAAGTCTGTGATTCTTACCGTGATGGGCGAAAAGCCGCTTGCAGAAGGTATTCGGCTTGCGGCGGCGCACATTGATTCACCAAGACTTGATTTAAAGCAGCATCCGCTTTACGAGGACGGCGAGCTTGCGCTTTTTAAAACTCACTACTACGGCGGAATCAAGAAATACCAGTGGACGGCTATACCAATGTCGCTTCACGGTGTTATTGTAAAAGCTGACGGCAGGAGTGTTACTGTAAATATAGGTGAGGACGAGGGCGACCCTGTTTTCTGCGTGACAGACCTTTTGCCGCACCTTGCGGCGGCGCAGATGAAAAAGCCTATGAGTGAAGCTATCAAGGGTGAGGAGCTTAATCTGCTGATTGGTTCTCGTCCGTTTAAAGACGACAAGGCTTCAAAAAAGGTTAAGCTGAATATAATGAACATTCTAAACAAAAAGTATGGGATTACCGAGCATGATTTTGTTTCGTCAGAGCTTGAAATTGTACCTGCGTTCAAGGCGAGGGATTTAGGCTTTGACAGAAGCATGGTCGCAAGCTACGGTCAAGACGACAGAGTTTGCGCCTACACAGCTTTGACGGCTATTTTAGGCTGCGATAAGCCTAGACACACCTGCATGACGATTCTCACCGACAAGGAGGAAACGGGGAGCGACGGCAATACAGGACTTAACAGCTCCTATCTGCCGTACTTCATTGATGATTTAGCTTCGCTTGAGGGCTTAAAGGGTCACACGGTAATAAGCCGTTCGCTCTGCCTTTCTGCTGACGTAAACGCCGCAGAGGATCCCACATTTTCAAGTGTTACCGAAACGAGGAACGCTTCAAAGATTAACTACGGTGTGGTAGTCACTAAATTCACAGGTTCAAGAGGAAAATCTGGCACATCTGACGCTTCCGCTGAATTTGTCGGAAAAATAAGAAAAATGATGGACGATGGAGAGGTAATCTGGCAGACCGGCGAGCTTGGAAAGGTTGACGCAGGAGGCGGCGGAACAGTCGCTCAGTACATTGCAAACCTTGACATGGACGTAATAGATGTCGGAGTTTCCGTGCTTTCAATGCACGCTCCGCTCGAAGTAACGTCAAAGCTTGACACCTATATGGCTTACAAGTCGTTCTCGGTATTCTTTGAGGACTGATTAAAAAACCTGCAACGCAGCTATGCAATGCAGGGTTTTTTATTGTCAATGAGTATGAGCAGCCGTTTCATCGCAGTATTCAAAATCAACATTTCCACTGCTGACATCGGCGCTTGCAACATTTATAAGGATACGCTTGCCTACCGTAAACTGCGGACCGCCGCCTGCTCTTTTTATTGAGAATTTCTCATCAAAATAATAATCAGGATACGGCAGAGAATCAAGTCTGACAAGTCCCTCGCAGGTGTTTTCCAGCATGACATACATTCCAAACGGCGTACATGAGATAATTATTCCCTCGTAAATCTTACCGATTTTGGATTTCATATATTCCGCCTTGTAGCAATCCTCACAGCTTCGTTCTGTCTGCATAGCTACAAGTTCTGTCTTGCTCGCCTGATCTGACGCTGAAGCGGCAAACTTTCCATATTTCTTTTCACACTGCTCTTTGCTTGAGGTCGAAAGAAAATCTGTCATTATTCTGTGAATCGCCAAATCAGAATAGCGGCGAATCGGAGAGGTGAAGTGAGCATAATCCTTAAGCACGAGTCCAAAATGTCCTAGCGGTTCATCTGCGTATCTTGCCTTTGCCATAGACCTTAAAACAAGATTATTTACTATAGGAAATCTGTCAGTTCCACGCTCCCATTCCAAAATTTCAGACAGACGCTTTGGATTTATTCCCTTGTCAAAGCTGTAGGGAATGTTAAGCTCGGTCAGTCCTGTTTTAAGATACTCAAGCTTCTCGGCAGGCGGATCCTCATGAACACGGTAGACAAACGGCAAACCGTTTTCCTTTCCGAATCTTGCGGCGCATTCGTTTGCGCAGAGCATAAAGTCCTCGATAATCTCCTGACTTGTTCCGCTCTGGTGAGGTCTTACATCAACACAGTAATCCTCATCGTTAATTAAAAGCTCGCTTTCGGTGGTGGAAAGCTGCGGCGCACCTCTGTGAATTCTATTGCCAAAAAGAATCTGCGCAAGCTCGCTCATCACCGACAAAACGTCCAGAACCTCAGCGTACTTTTCACACAGTGCCTTTGAATTATATCCCTCCAAAAGCTCGTTGATTTCGCTGTACACTCCCTTAACCCGTGAACAGATAATAGTTTTGGCAAATTTATAATCTGTAATATTGCCGTTTTTGTCAAGCTTCATAAGTGCTGAAAACGCAAGTCTATCCTCGTTCGGATTAAGCGAGCAAATTCCGTTTGAAAGCTCTGTCGGCAGCATGGGGATAACTCTGTTCGCATAATATACGCTCGTTCCTCTTTTAAATGCCTCTTCGTCAAGAAGCGAATGAGGCTTGACATAGTGTGAAACATCGGCAATGTGAACGCCAAGCTTATAACCGTCAGTTGTCTTTTCCACTGATATTGCATCGTCAATATCCTTCGTCTGCGCTCCGTCAATTGTAAATATCGGAAGTGTTCTTAAGTCAAGGCGGTTATTTTCGCTGATTTCACGAGCTATACTTCTTTCATCTGAAACCTCTTTAGCCTCAGCAATCACTTCATTAGGAAACATAGGCGTAAGTCCGTTCAGTTCAAGCACGCTCAGCGCACAAACCGAAGCCTTAAGCGAGCTGCCAAAGCTCATTATACAGGTGCATATATGCTCAGAGTGATTTTCTCCTCTGTGAGTAACCTCAGCTAAAATCTTATCTCCCTCTCTCAAATCAAAGCCGTCTGCATTTTCTATCCTCATAGCACACTTTGAAAGCGTATCGGGAACAATTTTAAGCTCGCCAAACTCGTTCACTACATTTCCCGTAAAGCGCGAAAAGCTTTCCTCAGTAATTTTGAAAACTCTCGCCTCTATTTTGTCGTCCTTGCCGGCATAGGTCTGTACAAGCACACTGTCGCTGGGAAGCGCACCCTTAAGATTTCTTCCTGCAACAAAATATTCCTGATCGTCCGTTTCGCTGCGCACAAAGCCAAAGGTCTTTTTGATTCTTGAAACCTTGCACGGCACAAGCTTTGACCTTGACGTGTAGGAATAGCCTCCCAGTGTTTGTACAATTCTTTGCTTCTCTTCAAGCCCGTCAAGAGCCTTGTCCAGTTCCTTTTTAGATAAATGCGGCTTTACCAGCTTGTAAAGCTCGTTAAATCCAACGGGAACGCTGCTCTTTTTTAGCTTTGAAAGAATCAGCTTTTCATATTCCTTTTTCATATAAACCTCTTTTCTTTTTTAAAAAAAATTTTGCCCTGCTTTATGCAGGGCTTTGTATTTAGCTTGAGAAATTTGAAAGCACGTTCAATAAAATTGTAACTACACATATAATTACCGCAGCAATCTTTGTGAATCTTGAAAGCTTTGCGTCCTTAGTTCTGCTTTTGTTACCCTCATAGAACGATTCGTTGTATCCGCCGCCTATTGCGGAGGTGAGACCCTGCTCCTTGCTGTCCTGAGCAAGAACAACTAATATTATAACCAAGCTTGAAATAATAAGAAGCGCTCCTGCGACAATCTCTGCTATGCTCATCTGATTTTCACGCCCTTTCATACATAGTCCGTCATTGTAAATCTATTATACCACACTTCAAACGAAAATGCAAGCGTTTTTTCAAACTTTTTTTAAAAAACAGAAAATTTACAAAATAAAGAACAAGGCTTTGCTATAAATTTACAGCAGAGCCTTGCTTTGAAGCGACTAATTATTCATAAAGTGGATATTTTTTACAAATTTCGGTAACTCCAGCTCTGATTTCGTCCTGTTTAGTGTCAAAATCAGTTGCCGCAAGGAAGATATAGTCTGCAATCCTGCGCATATCCTCCTCGACAAGTCCTCTTGTCGTAACGGCGGACGTTCCTATTCTTACACCGCTGGTTACAAACGGACTTTGAGGGTCGTTGGGAACAGCGTTCTTATTTACAGTGATGTAAACCTGGTCAAGCTTCTTTTCAAGCTCTTTGCCCGTAATGCCGAACGACTGCAAATCAACAAGCATAAGGTGGTTGTCTGTGCCGCCTGAAACAAGGTTAAAGCCGTGAGAAACAAGACCTTCTGCAAGAGCCTGAGCATTTTTGACAACCTGCTGAGCGTAAGTCTTAAATTCAGGCTTCAAAGCCTCTCCTAAGCACACCGCCTTTGCCGCAATAACGTGCATAAGCGGGCCGCCCTGAGTACCAGGGAAAATTGCCTTGTTAATCTTCTTGATAAGCTCTTCACTGTTGGTGAGGATAAGTCCGCCTCTAGGACCTCTCAGGGTCTTGTGAGTAGTAGTTGTAACTACGTCTGCATAAGGTACAGGAGAGGGGTGAACTCCGCCCGCTACAAGTCCTGCGATATGAGCCATATCAACCATGAAATACGCTCCGACTTCCTTTGCGATTTCGCTGATCTTCTCAAAGTCAATCACTCTCGGATAAGCAGACGCTCCTGCAACTATAAGCTTCGGCTTATTTTCAAGAGCAATTTTTCTAAGCTCGTCATAATCGATAAAACCGTTGTCGTCAATTCCGTAGGAAACAAAATTGTAATTCTTTCCCGACATATTCACAGGCGAACCATGCGTAAGGTGTCCGCCGTCAGCAAGGCTCATGCCGAGTATAGTATCTCCAACCTCGCAAAGTGCAAAATAAGTTGCAAGGTTAGCCTGGGCGCCTGAGTGAGGCTGTACGTTTGCATACTTTGCGCCAAAAAGCTCACAGGCGCGTTCAATTGCGATATTTTCAACCACATCAACGCACTCACAGCCGCCGTAATAACGCTTTGCAGGGTAGCCCTCCGCATACTTGTTCGTAAGTACCGAACCCATAGCTGCCATAACCGCAGGTGAAACGATATTCTCACTTGCGATAAGCTCAAGATTTCTTCTCTGCCTTGCAAGCTCTGCGTCCATAGCCTTTCCGACCTCTTCGTCAAAGCCCTCTACAAAACCTATTGTGTCCATAATTTCCATAGCTAAAATTCTCCTAACTGATATATTATACGTCATTTTCAGATTTATAAATCCGAGTACTTTTTTATTATACAATATTTGAGCGGATATGTCAACTGTTTTTTGAAATTTTATATTTCTAGTTTTGTTCTGCTACAACAAATATTGTACAAAAGCGAAAAAGGAGATGATAGACAGACGAAAATCTGATAGAGTAAAGTTAGCAAACATAATTCAACAGAAAGAAGAACAAAAGACAATGCTTAAGTCGGCACTTGAGGAGATAAATATTCACCACAAGCTGATCCGTCCATACACACCTCATCGTCCTATGCGTCCTCTGCGCTGGGCTTTCGCCTACAGAAAATCTTCTTGCTTACTGTCCAATATGATTGACGAAATTAAAAGTTTCTAAAATAAATCTGCGAAATTCACTTGCAAAACAGCTAAAAATGTTGTATAATATATAAGAATAGTATTTTTGAAAGGAGCACATAGCTTATGGACAAGGCTCAGATAAATAAAATCGTCAAGAAGATAAAGGAAATTCGCAGTCAGAATGTTGAAGACGAAAAAGAAACTAATTTCAAGCTTCAGGTCAGCAGCAAGCCTGAAAAAATAATTATCGGCGCATCTTTGGCGGCAGCGCTTGCTATTGTTTTTGACGATTCAAAGAAGCGAGCTAAAAATCCCACAAAGGCTAAACCCTTTCACAAAAGATGGTATAGTAACTACAAAAAGCTTGATTCATTCTTAGATAATACGATAGCACAGCAGCTTAAAAAGGACAGTGAGCGTGAGTTTAATGATGACAAGCTTGAAGCAATGGAGATAGAAAACGGATTAGAATTTAAGCTTTAAGCGTAAGGGAATGACGATATGAAAAAATATTTTTTAGAGTACATAGCTTTTTTAGACAATGCTCTTGCAGATGAAAACACCGATTTCGGCAGACTTATGAAGATACATAAGGAAAAGACCAGATATTTTCAGCATGAGAGGATAGTTCATCTTTTTGTGATGATTCTCTTTGCACTTTGCACAATAGCCTGCTTTTTAGTTATAGTAGTTTCAGAAACGATTGTGTTGATTCCGCTTGCGATTCTTTTGCTTGCGCTTTTGATTCCGTACATTTCGCACTATTATTTTTTAGAAAACAACACGCAGAAGCTTTATAAATATTATGATAAAATCTGTGAAAAGCTTGAAAAGGACGAGCTTTAGTCAATTTTTATTGACAAATATTCAGATAAGTGCTATAATAAAAGTATAATGTCCCCCGCCTCTTAGGTGGCGGGTGACATTCTTTCTTTCAGTAGGGGATAATTATCCCCCCTACTGAAAGAAAGCGGAGCTTGTAAGAACTTTAGTTCCGTACGGAACAAAAGTTACTTACGCTCCGAACATTTATTGCAAGCGTTCGCAATCAAGCTTAAGCAAGCTTAGCTTGCCTTGCTTCGCTTTAAATAATTATTGACTATTTTTATTAGGAGAATGACAGTATGAAAAATTATTTGACTTTAGCCGCACTGCTTGGAATTACAGTGGCGGCAATTCGCTTGAAGCCGCAAAGAGCCTACGCTTGGTTTTCGCCAACACATAAGGATATAACCAAAAGAGCGATTGAAATGTTTGAAAGCGAAAACAAGCCTCGCCTTGCCGCCTTCTATAAGGAGTATGAGGACGAGCTTTTAAGAGGCTGCGTTGCGCCTGACAATGACGGCGACTATGACAAGGCTTCGGGAGCGCATTACTATGCCTGTGCAAACATCAAGGGCAAGGCTGTTTCAGGCAAGGGCGGATACTATCCTAACCGCTTGGGAGAGTATTCAAAGAGTGCAAGAACTATGCTTGAGGAAAACTACACCTGTGCATTGAGCTTGTATAAGAACAACAGAATTGATGAAGCGATGTATGCGCTTGGTCGGGCTATTCATTTTGTTGAAGATATGTCATGTCCGCCGCATACGTCAAATATAAAGTACCATGATAAGCCTAACAACGCTCACCATGCTTTTGAAAATCATGCAAAAACTATATCGGGAAAGTTTTCTCCAAAGCGTTTTGACAAGCGTATTCAAAAGCTATATTCGACAGACAGCTTTGAGGAGGCTTCGCAAAAGCTTTCCTCAACCTCAAATAAATACGCTTCAAACATATCTAACTTAGATCCCAAGGCTTTTAACGAAGCGGTTGAAAATTTAGTTCCCTTTGCTGCGCAGCACGTCTTTGCGCTCATGATAAGGTTCTACAATGACTGCAAGGCTGATAATGGCAATTATCTTATTGACGGCAAGGCTTATACGATAAAAAATGAAGCTACGGGCGAGGTTATGACTGTTAAGGAAAAGGAAATTTCCTTAAGCAAGACGGATTCAAAAAAAGAGCAGAAGCTGACGCTTGAGCTTGCCAATGACGGCACTTTTTCAATCAAGACCAAAAGCGGTAAGATTTTAAGCTCTAAGCTAAAAGGCTTTGACAGCGGCGATGACGTTTCAACTTTCCGCTTTGCTTCTTTAGGCAAAAACCGCTACCGCATAACCACTGATTATACTTCGTTTGCAAAAGCAATGGCGTGCGGAAAGGGCGGCTCTCTTGTGACTGCGGATTTTACTCCCGATGATAAAAAGCAAGTCTGGATTTTAAACTGATGGACGAGAGATTTTCAAGAACACAGATGCTGCTTGGAAACGAAGCTATAGAAAAGCTTGCACATTCGAGAGTTGCGGTATTCGGAATTGGCGGCGTTGGAGGATATGCGCTTGAAGCACTTGCGAGAAGCGGAGTCGGAGCGCTTGATCTTATAGACAGCGATACTGTTTCGCTTTCAAACATAAACCGTCAGATTATTGCGCTTGAAAGTACGCTTGGAAAGTATAAAACTAAGGCGGCTGCCGAACGAATCGCACAGATAAATCCCGACTGCGCTGTGGTTGAGCATAGAATTTTTTATAACAAGGATACGGCGGACAGCATTGATTTCAGGCAATTTGACTATGTTGTCGACGCAGTTGATACAATAAGCGCAAAGCTGCTGATTGTCCAAAACGCCGAAAAAGCTTGTGTCCCTGTGATTTCATCTATGGGAGCGGGAAACAAGCTTGACCCGACTTCTTTTGAAGTCGCCGACATTTACCAGACTTGCGTTTGCCCTGTAGCCAGAGTTATGCGGCATGAGCTTAAAAAGCTTGGAATTGAGCGGCTTAAGGTGGTTTATTCAAAAGAAAAGCCTGTTGAAATTAAAAGAGTTTCCGATGTAAACCGCCGAAGTGTCCCTGCGTCAAACGCTTTTGTTCCTCCTACTGCAGGTCTGATTATCGCAGGAGAGGTTATCAGAGATTTGGCGGGAATTTGATGTAAATATATGGGATTAGTAGTATATAATTTACAAAAGAATTATAAATTATTTACAGTGTCGCTGCGATAGCGGCACTGTTTTTTATGTAAAAGTCACAAATTGAG
>X368_European_Ground_Squirrel__coassemble_12_pt1 | contig 55248 bp, 49 predicted proteins | sample X368_European_Ground_Squirrel__metabat2_low_PE_002 | metagenome-assembled genome bin X368_European_Ground_Squirrel
TAGAGCACTCGGCTGTTAACCGAGTTGTCGTTGGTTCGAGTCCAACAGGGGGAGCTAATCTAGACTGTGAGTCCTTTTGGCTTGCAGTTTTTTAGTTCATTTGGTCATAAGGAGAAACTTAAAATGATACAGTATAACGAGCCTTACAACGGACAATATCAGAATACTATTGAAAAGCTTAGTCTTTATGAAAAATATCGCAAGGAGCAGCATGACAGTACCAGCGTAATCTTTAATCGTGAGATGCAGCCTAACCTAATGTATCAAAATTTGATAAACAGTACTGTATTTATCTATCAAAACAGAGTACCGACCGAGGGTTCAGGAGTTATTACCCATCTTAAAGGAGTAGGCAGAAAAAGAGTGATCGGTATAATTATACAGCTCTTGAGTCTGCCGCTTCTTGCTGTATTTTTGCTTTTTTTATCTAATTACAAGCAAATTGAATGGAACGATACATTAAAGCTTGTTCTGACATTTGTTCTTTTGTTTGGCATACCCGCAGCTATCACTGTAGGTGGCATGATTAGAATTTTCGGAAGAAAACTAATGATTGAATATCTTGAAGTGTGGAATAGTGTGACCGGCAAGCCTCCTATAGAGATAAATCTCTTAACAAATGGTCAGCTTGTAATTACTAAATATTTAAAAAGAGACAAAACCTGTGGCAGCTATTTAAGCGTACTAATTCCCGATGATACGGTATGGCATGGCACGGTGCTTGACAGAATACATATTCCTTCATTTGTTGAGTATATGTATGTAATAGACAGCGTGAAATCCTGCGTTGATACCGAGGATGGTATTATGATAGAAACAAGCGGAAGATTTTATGGAGTAAGAGGCGCACGTCATTCTTACAATAATCATGGCCGTGGCGAGAGCGTGTGGTACTGTGTATTCGCTCAGTCGCATATCTCTTACAGAAAGGACGAAATTCCTGCAATCCTTACGAATATGGATCACCTCAAGAGTACACTTATGAATTATGGCAATTATGAAAATAGTGCAAATTCATTTTCACCATTCAAATCAAATTGTTAAAAATTTGCGAAGTGACTTGACGAACAGGGATTAATTGTGTATAACCTATTCGTCGATATCCCCTTCTCGCCTGTCGGCTCGGTCAGCACTTCTTGCTTCGCAAGAGGTGTTCACTGGACACTCGCACCCTCTTAGGCGGTGGGGTTCATTTGGTCATTGACGTGGGGGATTATTCCCAGTGTCAATTCCCGAGGAGCTAAAGCTCCTACGACCGTAAGAACATGTTCTTACAAGTACCACATGGCGCAAATGTTGCTTACCGTTCCTCGTTGCAGCCGATATTAAGCAAGCTTACATCGGGATAATGCTACGAGCTAAAAAGACCAATGGGGAAAAGCGGCTTTTTCAGACCATATTTTTATGTTTATGATGAGTATTATGATTGTGTGATATGTCCTGAAAACCAAGTTTTAAAATATTCAACAACCAACAGAGACGGATATAGAGAGTTTAAAAGTAAAGGGTACCAATGTGAGAATTGTCCATCAATAAAGTATTGTACAGATAGTGTTAAGCATGAGAAGGTTGTAACAAAGCACATTTGGGCAGACTATGTAGAACGTTCGGAGGATATACGCCACACAGCGAAATACAAAGCACTATACGAAAAAAGGAAAGAGACCATCGAACGAGTCTTTGCAGACTCTACAAAAAACACGCCATGCGATATACCAATTTCCGAGGTTTAACCCAGGTCACAAGCTGGGTTAGGCTTAAGTTCGCTGCCATGAACCTCAAAAAATATGTAATACACAGATGGGAACACCATCATATATTGCTCTATTTTCGTGTTTTTAGAGCTTTCTTAGTTTAAAATGACAAAACAACCCCAGATCCTGCATGGCTTCTGGGGTTGTTCGACAGGCTGAATTAAAAAGCCTAGCGCAGACTAGGCTTTTTAATAATTAGCTTATACCATTCAACGGTATTTTTAGCTTATCCTAACAGCTTTTCAACGCTTGCAAGCTTTACAGAGCAGGTAAAAATCTTCATTGCTTTGCTAAGCTCCTCAATTGACGGGTAGGTGGGCGCAATGCGAATATTGCTGTCGTTAGGATCCTTGCCGTAGGGAAAGGTTGCGCCTGCGTTTGTAAGTGTAACTCCCGCTTCCTTGCAAAGCTGAACTATTCTCTTTGCACAGCCTGGCATACTGTCAAAGCTTACAAAGTATCCGCCGTTAGGCTTAACCCAGCTGCCGAGTCCCAGCTCGCCAAGCTCCGCTTCAAGCGAATCTGTCACTGCGCTGAATCTCGGCTTTAAAATCTCCTTGTGCTTCTCCATATGAGCCTTGATATTCTCAAACGTTTCGAAAAAGCGCACGTGACGCATCATGTTAAGCTTGTCGTGACCGATAGTCTGTATCGTCAGTATAGACCTTATATAATCAAGATTTCTCTCAGACGCTCCCATCAGTGCAACTCCGCTTCCAGGGAAAGTAACCTTTGAGGTTGAAGCAAAGATGTAAACCATATCCTCCTTGCCGTTTTTCTTAAGCTCATCGTAAATGTTTAGCAAAGTGTCGGGATTATCAGAAAGATGATGAATACAGTATGCGTTGTCCCAGAAAATGCGAAAATCCTCAGCCGCAGGACTTAGGTTAGCCATTCTCCTTACCACCTCGTCAGAGTAGGTAATTCCCGTGGGATTTGAGTACATCGGCACGCACCAAATTCCCTTGATCGAAGCGTCCTCGCTCACAAGCTTTTCTATCATATCCATATCGGGACCGTCGCTGCTCATAGGTATGTTAATCATCTCAAAGCCGAACAGCTCAGTGATCGCAAAGTGTCTGTCATATCCTGGAACAGGACATAGCCACTTTACCTTTTCGCAGTCTTTCCAAGGCTTTGAACCTTTAAGCACGCCGAAATTATAGCACCTGGAAACGGTGTCAAACATGATATTAAGTGATGAATTTCCAAAAATAATAACATCATCCTTGGTTATTCCAAGCATAGGTGAGAAAAGCTCCTTCGCCTCGTCCGTGCCGTCAAGCTGACCGTAATTAAAGTGGTCGGGCGACATACTTAGCGCTTCTTGCTCCGTAAGAGAATCGAGCATAGGCAGCGACAAATCAATCTGCTCTGTACCCGGCTTTCCTCTTGACATATTGAGATTTAGTCCTAACGCCTTGTAGCCGTCATATTCCTTTTGAACCTTTTCCTTAAACTCCGCAAGCTCCTGCCTGCTCATATCTTCCGCTTTCATAGCCAAAGCCTCCAAAAAACATTGTTATTCTGGTTTTTCACCTCTATAATTATTATACATCAAAAATCACAATTTTGCAAGTATTTTTTGTGCGTCCTGCAAAAAATCATGATATTACACATACCAGCCTTGAAAATTTAGCTAAAATACGGGCAATTTCAATAATATTTTTTCTCGCCAAAAATAAAAATGAATTTTTAATATTAAAAATATTCATAATTGAAAATTTGCCGTATCTTGTGTGGATTGCTTTTGCGGTATATTTAAATGCCGCCGTTCTCATTTTGAATTAACAAAAATCCTGTATTTCGCAAAAAGCGATTGTCAGGATTTTTAATGTTTTTTTAAAAAGCTATTGACAAAAATACCTACTGTGTGGTATAATAATATAACAAGACAATCGGTAAAAAAATAATGCCGAACAAAAATAAGGAGAAAGAAAAATATGATTAGCGAATTAAACGAGTCACAGCGTGAGGTTCTGGATATTTCTCACCGTGTTATCAGTGAAGTAAAAAAGGTTATTATTGGAAAAGACGATGTGATAATCAAAATGCTGCTTGCTATTTTAGCAGGCGGTCATGTGCTTATAGAGGACATTCCTGGAGTGGGCAAAACCACGCTGGCGCTTGCTTTTTCCAAGGCGCTTTCACTTGATTACAACAGAGTTCAGTTCACTCCCGATGTGCTTCCGACCGATATAACAGGCTTTATGATGTTCAATGCTCAGACAAACAAATTTGAATACAAAAAGGGAGCGGCGATGACAAATCTCTTTTTGGCGGACGAGATAAACCGTACTTCCTCTAAAACGCAGTCTGCACTGCTTGAGGTTATGGAGGAGGGCAAGGTGACTGTAGATTCCGTCACCTACCAGATGCCTGATCCATACATTGTAATAGCTACGCAAAATCCCGTCGGCTCGGTAGGAACGCATATGCTTCCTGAATCGCAGATGGACCGATTTATAATTCGTCTTACAATGGGCTATCCGTCGCTTGAAAACGAGATTGATATGCTCAAGTCAAAAAATATAAATCAAAGCACAGACTCTATAAACCCCGTAGCAAAGGCAGGGCAGCTCTCTCAGGCGATTAAGACTGTTGACGAGGTTTATGTTTCAGACCTTGTGTTTGAATACATAGCCAAGCTTTCTCAGGCTACAAGAAATCATCCCTTTGTAAAGCTGGGACTTTCCCCCAGAGCCTCAATTGCTCTGCTTAAAATGACAAAGGCAACGGCAATTTTAAACGGCAGAAGCTATGCTGTGCCGGACGATACATTATATATTTTCAATGATGTCTGCACTCACAGAATACTGCTTAATTCCAAAGCAAAGCTTAACGATATGGACACAGACAAGCTTCTTAAGGAAATTACCTCCTCAGTCGCCATTCCGAGAATCAAGGCTTAAAGGAGCGGCATATGATATTTGTTTATGCGGTACTGCTTATAGTTTCCATTTTGTTTTTCGTCCTTTACAAGGGCGTAATATCGCTGTACATTTTAGGCTTTGCTATTTTGCTTCCGCTTTTTCTGTGGGTGATAAATCTTTGTCTGCGCAGCAGTGTAAAGGCTAGGCTTTCACTTAAAAGTAAACGCTGCACAGCAGGACAAAGCATACCTGTTGAAATAGAGATTGAAAATTCAAGCATTTTCCCTGTGCTTAACGCTGAAATAACGCTGGAATATACTATCACAAGCTCTGACAAGCCTGAAAGGCTTAAGATCAATACTCCGATATATCCCAAAAACGTACAGAAGCTTTCGACGCTTTTTTCGTCACAGCACTGTGGAATTGCAAATTTTAAAATTTCAAGAGTTAGGCTTTTTGATATTCTCAGGATTTCACGCATCAGACTTCCCGAAAAATCTATAAGCCAAGAAAACGCACAGACAGCTGTTTTTCCAATATCTTTGGAGCTTAAAAACGAGGTGTCGGATTATTACGATCTGGATCTTGAAAGCGAAAAATTCTCTCCTGACGAGCCTGGAAATGATCCCTCGCAGATTTTTGACATACGTCAATATTCAGACGGCGACAAGATGAGCAAAATCCACTGGAAGCTTACAGCCAAGCAGGGCGAGCTTATGACGAAGGAATATTCTCTTCCGTCTGCCGACTCGTTTCTGATTATAACTGACAGCTATGTCGGGCAGGGCGAGGATGCCTCTCGGCTTTTCGATGTCTGCTGTTCACTTACTCTTTCACTTTCGCAGCTTCTGCTTGAAAACAACGCTTCTCACAGAATCGCCGTCTTCAGTGAAAAAGAGCGCAGGCTTAAATATCAGTCTGTAAACGACGATTATACGCAGAATACTGCTGCCATGAATCTGTTGTCCTGTGGTATTTCCAAAAGCTCAAGACTCGGTGTTTATGCGCTTGAGGAAAGCGAGCAGGGAACGAAATATTCGCATATAATATTTGTCTGCGCTCATGCAGATGAGCAAATGCTCTCAGAGCTTACTTCAAACGCTTTGGCTATGAGATACACGGCAATAATCTGCGGCTCTCAGCCGTCGGAGCAGACGATATATTCAGATACTCAGGCTCAGATTATTTATGCGGACTGCAATGATTTGGCAAATTCGCTTGAGGAATTTACACTTTAGGAGAAACAAAAATGAGCAAAAATAAAAGCGGCGCAACACTTAGCACTAACGGCATAGCGGTTAAATCAGATATTAGTATGTCGCTGAAAAAAAACGGCACTTCAGTTTCTTTTGAAGCAATCAGATATTTTATAGCCGTTCTTTCTTCCTTGGCGGTAATTTTTATGCTTGAAGGCTTTCTTCAGTCGGACGATACGTCCTTATATATCACAAACCTTGCAAACGTCTTGGCTGTCGTATTTCTTATTCCCTTAGCTGCCGCCTGCACAAAGCGTGAAAGCCTGCTCGTTAAGCTAATAGGCTTTTCATATCTGATACTAAATACAATATACGTTCTATTGAACATGGGATCAACGGTAAACGGAGTTTTGTATGTCGTAAATTGCTATGCACAAAAATCAGATGTAAATACAAGCGGCATTTTTAACATAGATATATACCCATCTGAGCTTGAGATGTTTTTTCTCTCCTTATCACTTGTGATTTCACTTTTCATTTCAATAGCCTGTATCTACAGAATAAATTTCCCACTATTTTTTATTGCCACCTTTCCAATCTTTGAGCTTGGTACATTCTGGGGTTGGGAAACCTATACATGGACTGTTGTGGTTATTATAATCACTTGGATAATTGTACTTTCTCTTAATCTGATAAACCACGTTTCAAAAAAACGAAATGGAAGCACCTTTGCTATACATTTGAGAAAAAAAGCCTTCTACTTTACCTCAGAAAGCTTAAAGAAAAGCTTTTTCGGCATAGCGGCGGTGTATATTATAATAGTATCCGCCCTTGCAATGTCTGTCACAGGGCTTTTTGCTCTGCGGACGGATAACTATAGAAGCGAAGAGCTTTTAGAGCTCAGAAAAAGCATTTCATCGGGATTTTCCCAGTTTATTTCAGACCTTAGCAGCGGAAATTTGTTTAAAGGCGCAGGCGTAAAAAGCAAGGCTGACAGCGGCGGCATTAACAACGGCAGGCTTGGACTTTACGACAGCATAAGCTTTAGCGGAGAAACTGCGCTTGAGGTCGAGATGGAAAGCTACGACTGTACAGTCTATCTGCGTGGATATGTCGGCGAAAGCTATTCGTCAAACAGATGGACGCCAATCGAGGTGCAAGAGTCTGATGCCAACGAATTTGAAGACGACGGCGGAATAGTTCTCGACTACAGCTATTTCAGAAGCCTGAGCGAAACAAGCCATACCATGACGATTACCCCTGTAAATGCGGACAAGGATATTATCTTCGCTCCCTACATGACCTTTTACAGCTATTGCGACAATGTGGACGAGCAGGAATACGACGGTATGATTTACGCTAAAAAATCGGGTAAGGAATACACCGTTGAAACCGCTTTGCCAACCGATATTTCATGTCAAAGCATGATAATTCAGGCACAGGACGCTTTGAATAACAGCTTTATTACAACCTATGAGGACGGAAGCGAGAGCTACGACCCCGATCCGTTTACGTTTTACGTAAACTCAGTGCAGTCACGCTCTGAATTTTCCTATGTTCCTGATAATCTGACGGAAATTTTAGACCAAATAATATTAGACGCTCAAATAAGCGACGACGATTTAATAAACACCACTGTTGCGAAGATTACGAATTATTTTTACGACGAGGGCTTTTACTATACCAAAGTTCCTGGCGCTACTCCTAGCGGAGAGGACTTTATCGAATACTTTTTAACGCAGCAGCAAAAGGGCTACTGCACTCACTTTGCTTCGGCAGGAGTTATGCTGATGCGCAGGCTTGGCTATCAGGCTCGCTATGTAGAGGGGTACATAATAACCCCTGAGCAAAGCGCAGAGGGCGGAACAATAACAGTCACCGACCGCTCCGCACACGCTTGGTGCGAGGTTTTTATAGAGGGCGTTGGCTGGTTTCCGCTTGAATTTACTTTGGGCTATACCAGTGACAGCTCCAATCTCTTAGCTTCCTCAAATGATTCAAAGGCTTCCTCCTCATCAAAAACGGACGCTTTCTCCCAAGACGACAGCTCAGACAGTGAAAGCTCTTCCTCCTCGTCAGCGGATTCTCAAAATTCATCTTCTCAAAACGAATTGAGCAGCTTGTCCTCAGGCGATTCTTATAATGAATCTGACGACACACAGACTGATTCTTCTATAATCGAAAGCTCACTTTCTGACGACAGTTCAACAGATGCTTCAAATGTCGGTGCTGTAACAACCGCTTCGGATGGCTCGCAGAGCGAACGCTTTATACTTTCTGCACAGGCTGTTTATACCATTATAATTATATGCTTTGCTCTGCTCATACTTATTATAATAGTAGTGCGCAGAAAAGCCGTGCTTGAAATTCATCAAAGAAAAATAGGCAGCGAGGATTTAACAAAGAATGTAATTTATTGCTATACATCTGTTTTGAAATACTTGTCGCTTATTGATATTACAGCAAACGGAAATCTAACCGACAGTCAGCTTGCCGATAAGGTTTCAGACCTGCTCAAAGAAAGCTTCCCAGAGCTTTGCGAGGACTTTTCACAGCTTGCGGAGTGCGCTGAAAAGGCATATCTTAGCAATATAGGTTCTGATGAGGACGAGGCGGAGCTTGCCCGCAAGGCTCTTGAAAAAACCTCAAAAGCTGTGTGGGAAAAGCTCGGCGTCTTAAAGAGATTTGCCGCAAAATGGTTCAGAGCAATGTACTGACGTCTGCCTTTTTAGCTCTGCTTTTTAACTTCAGCCTTTACCTTAAATACCCGATTTTAAACATTGATTTGTCACTTAACTATTAAAATTGTATGTTAGAATAACTAATAGTATTATCAGTGAAATTTGCAGAATATTTTTTTCAAAAAAAGGGTATAATTAAATCATGGCAAGGGAGGTGATTTCTGTGGACGAGGAAAGCAGCCTTAATGAAGAATATGACATAGACACCGCCAGACAAAGGCGAGAGCAGGCGGATCAGCTTGCACGTGACAGAATGCACGCAAAGATGGTTTTAGCTGTAGCCGCTGTAATTTTAATAATTGCCGCAATCTGGCTTGTGAGCAAGAGCAGTAAGACTAACGAAGACGAAGCTCTTGTTTACAGTGCTCCCGATTCATCTTCGCAGGCGGATTCAGCCGATGACGAACAGACTGCCGCTGCAAGTGAAAATACTGGTGTCTCAGACAAGCAAGCTTCGGCTGAAACGGCGATATATATGCTTGACAGCTACACGGCTTACTATGCAAATGAGGATTTAAGCTACACAGCGGGAACTCTGAGCGGCTTGTACACAGGCAGAGTATCAGACAGCTACAGCACCATGATAGAAATAGACTATTTGGGCGGCAATGTTCTTGTTAATTCTACAAATGCGTTGAAGCTTGAAACCTCTGCGGCTATGGCTTTAGTCGGAGTATCGCAGTTTGCCTACAACACTAGCGGCGGTTCGGCTTGCCCCGTTGCCTGCCTTGCAATGCTTGCAGACGATAGCAGCAGCTTTTCTTCGCTTTACAGCTATGCTGAAAGCGGCGGCTATGCGGATCAGGGTTCGCTAAGCTCATCGTCAGGCGGCATGACCTATGACGCAGTGAAATCACTTGCCGCCGATTACTACGGACTTTCTCTTGTAAATGCCTACATTGAGAGTGAAGCACCGTCTGAAACAATTAAAAGCTTGCTCGACAGCGGATATAACGTTTTAGCCTTGGTTATGACCGATTCAAGTGCGAACATCACGGCTTCTCAGGGAGCGGCAAGTCACTTTATCGTAATAAACGGCTACAGCGAAAACGAGGGCAATATAGAATTTTTCTATGCCAACAGCTATGTAAGCGGCACAGATTCCGTTTCTCTCTCACATATCTCCTCTGATATTATAGACAGCACCGTTTCCGCAAGCTTTGACGAGCCTAACACGATAGCTTATATTTCAGATGCGGCAGGCTGAAAATTTAGTAAAATAAGGGTATAAAAATCCCATCTGTGTTTTTTTGCACAGATGGGATTAAATTTGTTCAGATTAAAGCTTCGTGCGCATTTGCTTTGCGGCATTTACAAGATTTTCAAGGCTCGGCTTTGTTTCCGCAATGCCTCTTGTCTTAAGTCCGCAGTCGGGATTTACCCACAGCTTTTGAGCGGGAATCTTATCAAGCATCTTTGTGATCGCTCCCTCGATTTCCTCCTGTGACGGAACGCGAGGCGAGTGAATGTCGTAAACTCCTGGTCCTACCTCTGTTCTGAAATTTTTCTCCTTAAGCGTGTCAAGAATGGTAAGGTCGGAGCGCGACGCTTCAAATGTGATAACATCGGCGTCCATATCGTCAATTTCCTGAATGATGTCGGTAAATTCGCTGTAGCACATATGCGTGTGAAGCTGGGTCTGCGGCTTAAGTCCGCTGTGAACAAGGCGGAACGCACGGATAGCCCAGTCGAGATAATCGCTTCTCCAGTCGGATCTTCTCAGCGGCAGCTTTTCACGGAGCGCAGCCTCGTCAACCTGAATAATCGCTATGCCGTTAGCTTCAAGATTGAGCACCTCTTCACGAATCGCAAGCGCAATCTGATAAGCGCATTCCTTGAGAGAAATGTCCTCTCTGGGGAACGACCAGTTGAGAATTGTCACAGGGCCCGTCAGCATACCCTTCATGGGCTTGTCGGTAAGGCTCTGAGCGTACTTTGACCACTCAATCGTCATAGGTCTTGCACGGGAAATGTCGCCCCATACTACAGGCGGCTTAACGCAGCGTGTGCCGTATGACTGTACCCATGCCTTTTGTGTAAAGAGGTAGCCGTCAAGGTTTTCACCGAAGTACTCTACCATGTCGTTTCTCTCAAATTCGCCGTGAACTAAAACGTCAAGACCTATCTCCTCCTGCAAGCTTACGCATTCGGCAATTTTCTGCTTGTTAAACTGTGTGTACTGTTCCCTGGTGATTTCACCCTTTCTGAAAGCGGCTCTGTTTGCACGAACCTCCTTGGTCTGTGGGAAAGATCCGATTGTGGTAGTCGGCAGCAGCGGCAGCTTGAAACGCTCCTTCTGCGCCTTTTCACGCTCTGAAAATTCGGGAAGTCTTACAAAATCCTCTTCCTTTAATGCGGCAACCTTGGCTCTCACATCAGCGTTTGCACCGCTTCTTTCCTCACTGAACAGTGCGGCGTTTGCCTTGTAAGCGTCAACCTCCTCAGGCTTGTCAGCCGAAAGAATTTCACTCAGCTCCTTAAGCTCCTCAAGCTTTTCCTGAGCATAGGCAAAGTGCTTTTTGTAGCTGTCAGCCATCTTGGTTTCGCTCTTGAGGGTGTACGGAACGTGTAGCAGCGAGCAGGATGTGTTAAGCACAACCTCTCCGCACTTTTCCTCAAGCTTTTTAACAAGCTCTATGGTTTTCTGATAGTTGTTTCTCCAAATGTTCTTGCCGTTTACAACGCCTGCGAAAAGCGTCTTGCCGTTCAAGCCGTTTTCAAGCACGATTTCAAGAGTTTTTTTGCCCTCGATAAAGTCAAGTCCAACTCCGTCAAAATCAAGCGAGCAAATGTCGTTTAAGCAATCCCGTACATCGCCGAAATAGGTCTGCAAAAGCACCTTTGTATTGCCCTTAGCCGAAAGAATCGTCTTGTAAAGCTTGGCAAAAAGCTGCTTGTCCTCATCGGTAAGATCCATAACCAAATAAGGCTCGTCAAATTCAGCCCACTGAACGCCGATTTCATTAAGCATTGCAAGATAATCCGCATAAGCAGCGGCGGTATCCTCAACTAAATCTGAAAGCGTTCTGCTTCCTGTGAATTTCGCAAGTTTTAAGAATGTAAAAGCTCCGATAACGGCAGGTTTAGTCAAAGCTCCGTTTTTCTTAGCCTCCTCGTACTCGCTGAACGGCTTAGTGCCGCTTAGCTTGATAACTGCTTCATCGTCAATTTCAGGAACCATGTAGTGGTAGTTGGTGTTAAACCACTTTTTCATAGCAAGTGCTTTAACGTCGCCCTTTTCACCCTGATAGCCTCTTGCCATAGCAAAATAAGTGTCAAGCGCATCCAGACCTAAAGCCTTGTACCTTTCAGGCACAGCTCCGAACAATACCGCTGTGTCAAGCATATTGTCGTAAAAGGAAAAATCGTTTGAAGAGATAAAATCAATCGAGTTTTCCTTTTGAAGGCGAAGATTATAAGCCCTCAGACCTTCAGCCGTTTCAAGCAGCTCGTCCTCTGAAATTTCACTGCGAAAATACTTCTCGCTTGCAAACTTAAGCTCTCTGTCAGCTCCGATTCTCGGAAAGCCAATTACTGATGTTTTCATTACATATCACCTTTCGTTATAATAATAGTATATATTTATTATAACACATTTTTCACATCATAGGGTAACACTTAATTTTTATAATGAGTCATATAAAAAAAACTATGACCTAGACAGAATCAAGCTTTTTCAAGCAGAAACAGCGGAAAATCGTATAGATAACTGTAAACAATTTGTTAAATATAAAAATTTTCCAAAAAATCACACTTGACAAAGAGTGAAAGTAGTGATATAATATAATTGCGAGGCGACTATGCGGCAGCGGTTTTTTTAAACCGAGGAAAGTCCGAGCATCATAGAGCAGGATAGTTGATAACGTCAACCGAGGGCGACCTCCGAGCCAGTGCAGCAGAAATATACCGCCGCTTTTAGCGGTAAGGGTGAAAAGGCGAGGTAAGAGCTCACCGAGGCGGTTGTGAAATCGCCTGCCATGTAAACCTTATCCGATGCAACGCCAATGGCAGCTTTTTAGTCAATGACTGCTCGTCAGATTTTAAAGCTGTAGACGGCTAGAGCTGTGCGGCGACGCACAGACCAGATAGATTGCCGCACACGACAGAACTCGGCTTATCGGTCGGCTCGCAAATATTTATCTGCTCCCCCAATTTTAGAATGTTATGCCATTTCTGATTTTACTTTTATTAGATGTTAAGGCGGTATATGGTGAAAAAAGACAAACTTCTTATTGCTTTTTGTGATTTGTTTGTGCATTTTTACCAAATTTCAATTTTCTTCTAAAAATGTCTTGACATTGTGGGGGGGTATGGTATAATAAATATAATATATAATAATAGTGTAGATGTATTAGTTGATAAATTGTAAAATTATTTTAGGAGGAAAAAGTATGAAACTAGTTAGATTATTATCTGCATCATTGATTACTGCGGCGTTGGCTACTGGTATGTCAATTTCGGCTTCGGCTACTACTTACGAAGATGCAGTAGAGGCTGCTGAGGAAGCTGGTGTTCAGGCAATAAACGTTCAGGAATTGGAGAATTTCTTGGAGCCTAATGCTGATTACTTCACTTCTGATGAGTATGACGACATGATTGACGTTATGAACGACATTAGAGATACCTATGTTACGCCTTTGGCGGAGGAGCTTTTTGATAAGACTCCTGGAGAGTTGACAGAGGACGAAAAAATCACTTTAGGTAAGAATTGGTCTGATGATGACAGACAGGATATTATTGACACGCTTGTTAATCTTGGTGCAAAGTATGACGTTGAAGTTACAGTAACTTTTGTTTCCAAGAGCCAATATACTGTTTCTGCTGCAATTTCTTCTGACGATGACGATTCGTCAAGCTCAGGTTCTGGCACTACTATAGTTGTCACATCTGACAACGTAGCTGACACAGGTGCTGAAGCTGAATCAGATGTCAATGCAGGTGTGCTTGCGGGTGCAGGAGCTGTTTTGGTTCTCGCTTTAACTGGTGTTGTAATAGCAGCTAAAAAGAACAAAGCTTAATTCTTTAGCATTAAAATGCGAACAAAATTTTTCGGAGTGAATATTTATGAGTGAAAATTCAGTTGTTACTGAGGACAAGGCTCATAAGCATCATAATTCTTCGTCGAACAGGGTGCTGAGGACAATTATATTTGTTCTCACACCTTTTTTAATGTTAGTAATTACTGGATGCATATGTGTTCTTGCTCTTTCTAAGCCCTATGCAAGCATTAAAGCCTACGCAAACATTATCTTCAAAGCATCAAGCACTGACACGACTGCCGTGCGTACCGAAAACAAATATCGTGACGATGACGCACCGGTTCTTTCCAGAGAGGTTACCGATGAGGAAACTGAGGAAACCCACACGATGATTTATCCCTACTACGGCGACTACTACGCATGGCTGAACATTGAATCGATTGGTTTTGAGGACGTCCCTGTCTACAGCGGAACTACAAACGATGTTCTGGCAAACGGCGCAGGTTGGTTCAACGGCTCGGTTTACATTGGTAATGTCGGAAACGTCGTGCTGGCAGGTCACAACCACACCTATTTTTACGGTCTTTGGAACTGCACTGAGGGAGATATTGTAACGCTTGAAACCGAGTACTGCAAGCTTACCTATGTGGTAAGAGAGTTGATTGTTTTCCATGAGGACGATGAAACCTATATCAGACCCACTGAAGAGGATATTCTGACAATGTACACCTGCTGGAACAACGGCAAGCTTGGAATGAGCGAGTACAGAATCGCCGTCATATGTGATCTGACTGAAAGAGAATGGAAAGAGGTGGAGCAATGAAGAAGCTCTATCACTATCCGTCAATGTTTATTTTTTCCATTCTTGCAGTAATAGTGCTGATTGTTTTTGAGATTGTTTTCTTTGTCACGCAGACGATTTTTGATCCTGACATCTATTCGGAATCGATGAGCAAGGAATCCGTTTCTGAATCGGTTTACAATTCGCTTGACGAATATTTCGAGCAGTATGCTGCGCCTACTAGAATACCGAAGGAGGTTTTTACAGACTCTCTTGACGAGGACAAGCTGACGGCGGCGGTATATTCCCTTATAGACGATTGCCTGCAATATCTGACAAATTCTGACGCTCCAGTTCCTGAACCAAGCTATGATTTCACCGAGCTTGAGGAAAGTATTACAAGCTACATTGAGGAGTATTCAGAGGAAAACGATATTGAAAAGGACGACGATTATTATGACCTGATTGAAAACACAATTTCAACAGCCGAAGCGCAGATAAACAGCAAGCTTGACGTCACAATGCTCTATACGCTCACGCAGTCAGGCTTTGCTACGAGGATTCACGCCTACACGGGCTATATCAAGATTGCCCTGCCAATTTTAGCTGTGCTTTTACTCGTCATAATTGGCATAATGTTTATAATCAATCTGCATCATCTGCGTGATATGCCATACTGGATAGGTTCTATTCTTTTTACCTCGTCGCTTATAATCCTGGTTCCTGTACTGTATTTGGACAAAACAAGCTATTTTGACAATTTCTTTATTTCAACCGAATACATTTACAACATGATAACAGGTCTTATCAACACAGCAATGTCAAGAATCATAACTTTCCAGACGATACTCTGCATAATCGGAGTGGTGCTGATAATCAGCACGCTTATAATTCAAAAGCTATACAAAAAATATTTGAAGCTGCAACATCAGCGCCATCGCTCAGATATTTAATCACAAGGCTCACTGCACTTAAAAATGTGCGGTGAGCCTTATCAGTATAACTAGGTGTTATGTACCCGCCTCTTAGGCGGAGGCTTTTTTTGTTTATTTTCAACAAAATGTCCTAGAAATCTTTGTCACAATTGAATATTGACGGGGGTAATGTGATATAATGTCTAAGGGAGATGAAAAGTATGAAAAAGTGTAATCGTTGCGGTAAAAGCATAGAAAATGATTCTACGTTCTGCGAGTTTTGTGGGAGAGAACAAAATATACCATCTGATAATAATACCCAGTCGAGTAACGGTATATTTAATAATATTTCTGTAAATGTTCCTAAATGCCCTACTTGTAATTCTGCTCATGTACATAAGATTTCGATTTCAAAAAGAATCTTGTTTGCTATATGCGCTGGTCTGTTTAGTAAAACTGCTCGATCACAATATGAATGTTTGAATTGTGATTATAAATGGTAAAAAGCGACAACAAAATACAATGAGTTATTCAACAATATGTCTGGGAGGAAAAAGTAAAAACCCATATAATATTACAATCAAACAGCTATACCTCATTTGCCTAAAACCACAGCCGCCGAACAGTTGATTCGGCGGCTTTTTGTGAAAGCTTTTACTTTCTAATTTTCCTTATAGATTCCTTAGTTCCAAGCACCAAGAGAACTTCTGTAGCTGTAAAAACGTGGTCAGGAGAGGGGAGAGCGTCAAAAATATCATCATACTTTATTGCAAGTATGTTTATTCCGAATTTCTGGCGTACATTTTTTTCTTTGATTGCCTTGCCTACCCAGCTTTCAGGAACGCTGATTTCATAAATTGCGTATTCGTCGCTTAGCTTGAAATAGTCCTTGATTCCCTCTGAACCGAATTTCATTGCAAAACGTTCAGCTACATCGCGCTCTGTGTATATTACCTCGTCAGCGCCGTTGTTGAGCAGGAATTTCTTATGTATGTCACGGTTTGCACGGGCAAAGACAAACTTCGCCCCCATTTCCTTGATAAGACAGGTCGCTTCAAGCGAGCTTTGGAAATTATCTCCGATAGCGACTATGCAGACATCATAGTTGTTTACTCCTAGCTCCTCAATAAACTGCGGGTCGGAAGCGTCGCCTATCTGCGCATCTGTGACATACTTGAGCGCAGAGTTTACTCTGTCCTCACTTATGTCAATTCCCATTACTTCGTTTCCCTGCCTTGTAAGCGATTTAGCCATATGCTTGCCAAAACGTCCAAGTCCTACTACCAAAAAAGATCTAGCCATGTTTTTTCTACCTTCTTTAAAAAATTATCCAACCATTATTTTCTCTTCAGGAAGAGATGATTTGCCGCCTGACTGTGCGCCTGAGAGAGAAACAATAAACGACAGTCCGCCTATACGTCCGAAGAACATCACTATTGTAATCAGCGCACATGAAAAATCTGAAAGCTGTGTGGTTATTCCCGTGGAAAGCCCTATGCTGCTGATTGCGGAAACTATCTCAAAGACCACAGGCGTAATTTCCATATCATCTATCGCTGAAATAAGTATTGCCGTTATAGTTACAACTAAAATGTACATCGTAGTTACGCAGCTTGCGTTTCTGACTGTTGCGTCGTCAATTCTGCGTCCGAAGCATTCGATTGATTTTTTCTTTTTAAACACGCTTGAAATTGTAAGTATCATAACCGCAAAGGTGGTAACCTTGATACCGCAGGCAGTAGATCCAGGCGCTCCGCCTATGAACATGAAAAATATAATCATAAGCACGGTAGCAGGCTTGAGCGTGGAAACGTCAATCGGCGTAAATCCTGCGCTCCTGCCAGAGGTTACAAACAGCGAGGAGATAAGGAGCTTGTTTGCGGTTCCGTCGACGTGTCCGAGCGCACCGTTCCACTCGACTAAAACCATCTCAAGTACGCCAATTATATAAAACAAAACCGAGATAATAATTACTAGCTTGCTTTGCAGACGGTATTTCTTAAAATGCCACTTGTTTTCTACAACATCGTCCCACGTCAGATAACCAATTCCGCCTATAGTCAGCAGTACCATTATTGTAAGATTAAAAATCCAGCTGCTTGTGGCAGTCATGAGCGATGAGTTAGGTTCAAAATAGCCCATAAGGTCAATCCCTGCGGTGCAGAAAGCGGAAATGGAATGAAAGAGCGCAAAGTAAACGCCTCTTAAGATTCCGCATTTCGGAATAAAAAAAACAGACAAAAGCCCAGTGCCTGCAAGCTCGACAATGATAGTGCCTTTTAGAATAAAGCGAGTCATCTTGACAATGCCTGCGCCCTTAAGCGCACTTACCGATTCACGCATTGTGGCGCGCTGCTTAAGTCCGATTTTCTTGCTTGTAAAGGACAGAGCGAAAATCGCCATTGACATAAAGCCAATACCGCCGACCTGAATGACAATCAAAATAACAAGCTGTCCGAACAGCGACCAGTGGGTATAGGTGTCGTAAAGAGTAAGCCCCGTACCGCTAAGCGCAGAGGTTGTGGTAAATACGCAGTCGTTAAGCGGCGTGAAAGCACTTGCTCTTGAGCTTATTGGAAGCATAAGTAAAAATGCGCTGACAAGAATCAGCATTGAATACCCAAATATGAGCGTTTGGGTAAATGATAATGACTTGAAAAAATTTAGAATCTTTGTCATAGTCCTACACTTTCTATACATTTACATATTCATAAAATATTATATCACTGCAAAAAACAATTGTCAAGAGCAATTATCAATTTGGAGAATGTTGCTTCATGCTTATTTTGAATGGTGTTGATAGAAGTTACGAATTGGTTACAACTAGTACAAAAAAATGTACAATTCAACAGGAATTTAATAATTACGGCATTGAAAAGCTGTTTATTTTCAAGAGTTTTTAACAGTTTCAACTGACTTTTCAACAAATTTTATTTCAATGTAAATTTTATACAACAGTCCAAAAAAACAGCTTTTGCGAATTTCAAAAGACTGTTTATGCAAAAAATGTTCATAAAAATAATACAATTGAATAGGAGCATTTTAGATTTTGTGAAAATTTGAGAAAAACAAATGAACCAAAGTCTGCAATCGTAAAATACTTCCATAGTGTCTAACAGGGCAAAAAAATGGACTTTTAACCGATTGTTTGAAAGAAAAAGGGTCAGAAACACTGCTTTTCACAAGAGTTTTTAACAGTTTCAACAGGGTTTTCAACATTTTTTGAATCTGTTGGCACAAGGCTCTAACTGTCCAAAAATTTACACGTAATTATTTTGTAATTTTTTATCCAGCACAAAGTCGAACAACATAATTATTATTGTTCACTATTAACTGAATTAAAGAGTCTAATTGGCGGCGCTTGACTTTTGTATGCCGTTTTGCTATAATAAAAGTTAGATATTATTGCCGATTGTGGCGGTGAAAAAGCAAGTGAAAGAGGGATTTATATGATAAGATTTAAAAACGCAAGGATTTTGAGCATGGCGGACGACAACGGTCTGGAGTTTGGAGAGGTCTGGACTGACAAGGACGTTATTAGCTTTCTCGGCAAGCCGACTGACGGGCAGACTAAGACTGCGACCTTTGAGCGTGAGTACGATCTTGACGGCAACGTTATAATGCCGTCGTTTAAAAATGCGCATACGCACTCGGCAATGACCTTTCTGCGCTCTTATGCAGACGATTATCCCTTGCAGCAGTGGCTGTTTGAAAAGGTTTTTCCTATGGAGGACAAGCTTAAAGGCGAGGATATTTACTGGCTTTCAAAGCTTGCAATACTGGAGTATCTTACAAGCGGTATTACCGCCTCGTTTGATATGTACTTTGAGCCTGAGCATTATGCTAGGGCAAATATAGAGTGCGGCTTCAGGACGGTTATGTGCGGCTCTGTTTCAGGCGATAAATCTAATCTTGAGCGGCTTGAAGGCTATATGAAGGAATTTAACGGCGTCAATTCGCTTGTTTCCTACAGACTGGGCTTTCATGCCGAGTACACCGCAGACTATGAGCTGATGGAGGGAATGGGAGAGCTGGCAAACCGCCTTAAGCAGCCTGTTTCTATGCACAATAGTGAAACTGCAAAGGAGGTTAGCGACTGCGTTGAAAAGTACGGAAGGACGCCTACAGAGCTTTTTGACAGTCTTGGTATTTTCAACTACGGCGGTGCAGGCTTTCACTGTGTGCATATGAGCGAGCGTGACTTGGAAATTTTCCGTGACAGGGGAGTTTACGCAGTAAGCTGCCCCAGTTCAAATTCAAAGCTTGCAAGCGGCGTCGCGCCAATTTGCAAAATGCTGGATATGGGAATTGATATAGCTATAGGCACAGACGGACCGTCAAGCAACAACTGCCTCGATATGTTCAGAGAGATGTTTTTGGTCACAGCACTGCAAAAGCTCAAGCTTGGCGACGCTGCGGCTTGCCCCGCGCCTGTTGTGTTAAAGGCTGCGACTGTAGGTTCAGCGCACGCTATGGGACTTTTTGACTGCGATACGCTTGAAGTAGGCAAGCAGGCTGATTTGATTGTTATAGACTTAAAGCAGCCGAATATGCAGCCGCTTAATAACGTAGCTGACAATATTGTCTACAGCGGAAGCAAGCAGAATGTTGCTCTTACAATGTGTGCTGGAAAGGTGCTTTATGAGGGCGGAAAATTCTTTGTCGGCGAGGAGCCTGAGAGAATTTACCATAGAGCAAATGAGATAATTGACTCAATGAGGTAGATTTGGGAAAATAAAAAGTTAAAAATTTAGAAAAGGTACTTGACAAACGCTCTAAAATGGTGTATAATTTTATTATGCATTATGTTTTTTTAAAATTATATGCCGTCGCAGGATAAATGCGTGCGTTTTCAATAGAGGCTTTTGCCTTGTAATTTGATAAGCGGCTGCAAAAATGCAGTCTGCATAAAATATACAGTCTTGGGTTTATAAGGGCGTATTTGAATAAGAAATTTCCCGAATGTGGAAATGAGATTCAAGCACACGAAGCTTTATTTTCGGGAATATCATGCTTTAATGACCAGGGTTTATCGGTGCTTTGATAAAAGCATTAGTTTAAAGCTGAGGATTTCTTGTGTAAAAACAAAGGTGTTATTTTATAAAAATCAATTATTTTTTGCGTGCCGATTTGCGGTTGGCATTCCTTTTATCAAATAAAAATGCTTTGTATCTTTAAAATTTCATAATAAGCAAAATGTTAAGGAGAAGCGAATGCGCTGTTCCGAAGCATTTTGTATTTTACAAAGAAGGAGGAAAGCTATACATGGGTTTAGGTGTAGCAATTGCTCTGATTGTAGCAGCTTTGATTGTAGGCGCAGCAGTATCGGGAATAATCTGCTTTAAGCAGGGAGCACTGCACAGACAGAGAACCGCAGAGGCGGTCATAGGTTCTGCCGAAAAGGAAGCCGAAAGGATAACTGCTGAAGCCGAAAAAAATGCAGAGTACGCAAAGAAAGAAAAGCTGGCAGAGGCAAACGATCAGATTCACAAACAGCGTCAGGATGCCGAAAAGGAAATCAAGGAGCGCAGAAGCGAGGTTTCTAGGCAGGAAAGACGTGTAAATCAAAAGGAAGAAACGTTAGACAAAAAAATCAATTCATTGGAGCGCAAGGAGGAATCACTTCAGTCAAAGCTGAAAAAGGTTGACGAAAGGATGGCGGAGGCTGAAAAGCTCAAGGCATCACAGCTAAAAGAATCAGAGAGAATTTCACAATTTACTGTAGATCAGGCAAAGGAATTTTTGCTTAACAGCTTGGAGGGAGAGCTGGTTCATGAAAAGGCGGTTAAGATAGCCGCATATGATTCGCAGATTAAGGAAGAATGTGAGAACCGTGCAAGGCAGTATATTTCGCTTGCTATAGCGAGATGTTCAGCGGATCAGGTGTCAGAATCAGCGGTAAGCGTAGTTCCGCTGCCGAATGATGATATGAAGGGAAGAATTATAGGACGAGAGGGAAGAAATATCCGTGCTATAGAAACTCTCACTGGAGTTGATCTTATTATAGACGACACTCCTGAAGCGATAACAATTTCATGCTTTGATCAGGTGCGCAGAGAGATTGCAAGGATAGCACTTGAGAAGCTTATCGCTGACGGAAGAATACATCCTACCAGAATTGAAGAGATGGTGGATAAGGCAAGGCGAGAGGTCGAGCATAAAATCAAGCAGGAGGGTGAGCGCGCGGTTTTGGAAACCGACGTTCACGGAATAAATCACGAGCTTGTAAAGCTTTTAGGACGCTTGAGATACAGAACCAGCTACAGGCAAAATGTCTTGGATCACTCTATTGAGGTAGCTCATCTGGCAGGAATGATGGCGTCGGAGCTTGGAGTAGATGCTAATCTTGCGAGAAGAGCAGGCTTGCTTCATGATATAGGTAAGGCTCTGAGCTATGAGATAGAGGGTTCGCACGTGCAGATAGGTGTTGACGTCTGCAAGAAGTATAAGGAATCGCCTGATGTAATTCACGCAATCGAGGCTCACCACGGCGATGTGGAAACCAGAACCGTTGTAGCGGCTCTTGTTCAGGCGGCGGATGCGATTTCTGCGGCAAGACCGGGAGCTAGAAGCGAAAACTATGAAAACTATATCAAGCGTCTTGAGAAGCTTGAGGAAATATGCAAGTCATTTGACGGAGTTGACAATTGCTATGCGATTCAGGCAGGCAGAGAGGTAAGAGTAATGGTTAAGCCTGAAAAGCTCAATGATGAAAGAATGGTAATTGTAGCTCGTGAGATCTCACAGAAAATTGAAAATGAGATGAGCTATCCTGGACAGATTAAGGTTAATTTGATTAGGGAGAGTCGTGTTGTTGATTACGCTAAGTAAATGCTATGAGCGGACAGCTTGACGTGTCCGCTCATTTTTATTAAAATTATCGGCACTTGCCGAAAAGGAGTGTACTATGGCGAAGAAAGAAGCTACCTATAGTCAAAAGAGCAGTATGCACGATGAGCATAAGCACCTGTTTGGCTCAGGCGGTAAGTCGGATTTTATAATAAATATGTCAAAGGAAGCTACATATAAGCTTTGCGGAATTTACAGCATGATAGCTATGATTCTTGTTGCATTGTCTGCGGTTCCTTACTATATTTCAAAAGCGGTAAGTACAAGCGATGAATATATGATGCTCAGAACCGAGGATAATGAAACGCTTGCTTTTTTGATAATGACTTTACTTGTAGCCGCAGGCTTTTTGGGCTTGCTTATATTTATGATATGCTGTGAGAAAAAGGAGATTTACATAGCAAAAAACAAGGCTCTGCTGATTTTTGTCGGCATACTTGTGTCTGGACTTTTGTCAACTCTGTTTGCTGATGACATTGGAACGGCATTTTTCGGCTATCTTGACCGTGCGGAGGGGCTTATTACTATCATAGGTTATATAGGTTTCTTTGCGATAGGTATGACGCTGACAAATGAGGCTTGGAGAAAGCGTGCGGCAAACTGCATTGTTATAATCGGTCTAGTAAATGCGATTGTGGGAATACTTCAGAGCATACCTGCGCTTTCGGATTATATCCCCAGCTATTACAACTATCTGTTTATAGACTACCGTACAAATGTTGATGTTGCGGAGTACTTTAACAGCTACGCAGGCTATGACGCTTCATATGCCGCCGATGGATTTTGCTGCTCGCCGTTTGCTCTGGGCGCACTGCTGACAATTGCGATAGCCTTCGCTATGAGCAATGCGGTTTACACAAACAAGCATTTAAAGCGGCTTGCCAACCTTTTTGCGGCAGGAATTATGACGGCAGCCTGCATACTGACGCAGACATTTCCAGCTATGCTTGGAGCCGCCTGTGTTCTTGTAATCACGCTTGTTATGGCGATTGTAAATTATTCAAAGGAAAAGAAGCTTGCAGCAGTCCAGTTATCTGATAAAGAGGACGCTGACGAAGCAGAGTCTGATGATGAGGAAAGTGAAATCAAAGCTGAAAAATACGGCAAAGGACAGATTTTCGCATCGGTTCTTTCAATTGTTGCGGCGGCGGCTATATTTGCAGGAGTTTTCCTGACAGACAATTTCAGAATGAGAAACGAGCATATCATGTTTACCGATTCGTTTGAGCGTCTGGGAATTTCCTATGAAGGTCACAGTGATCACGAGGACGGAATCTATCCTACCTTGTGGTATGAGGGTTGGCTCTGCCTTGAATCTAATAATCTCCTGCTCGGCATAGGTCCTGACAACTGGACCACAATGTACAACGGCGGAGAGGGAATGGAAATAGACCGCAGCTATAACGAGTATCTTGACACGGCAATTACAAGAGGCTTGCTCGGTGCAGTGCTGTATATAGCAATGCTTGTTATTACGCTGATTAAGGCGATACGTATTCTTAAGACAAAGAAATCTCCTGTAGCTTATGGAGCGTTTGCGGCATTTTTAGGCTATGCGGCTCAGGCATTTTTCAATATAAGCACAGCTTCGTCAACGCCGTTTTTCTATCTGACGATAGGTCTTATTTGGAGCTATGAAGCGGCAGGGAAGATAAAAATTTACAAGAAAGCTAAATCAGACAAGAAAAAATAAAACCAAGCAAAAGCTAATCCCTCTTTTCCGATGTGGAATAGAGGGATATTTTTTATACCAACAGCGTTACAGGATCTGTTCCTGAAGCAGCCTGCTTAATTACCAGCTCTGGGAACTGCTCCGCAAGCTTTTCGGCAATAAAGGTGTGGAAAATATTTTCAGTGTAGTAGTGACCTGCGTCTATAATGCAAAAGTCAGCGTTTTTGGCGTCTATAAAATCACCGTGCTTTACATCTCCGGTTATCAGCGCATCACAGCCCTTTGCCGCCGCTTCTCTGAACGCAAATCCGCCGCTGCCGGAAAGCACGCCGACCTTGGAAATGCTTCTTGAGCTGTCGATGTAGCGCACCGAATTACAGCCAAGCTTCTTTTTGCAAACAGCGGCAAGCTGTGAGGGCGAGCATTCAAATTTCAGCGAGCAGACGTAACCGAGCGGCTTGCCCTCCTCGTAAACCAGCGGCTCGATTATTTCAAGCCCAAGCTGCTTGACCAGCAGGTCGTTCATGCCGTCCTTTGCGCTGTCAAAGCTTGTGTGCATACAAATCGCCGCAATTCCTGCTGCAGTAAGAGCGACCGCAGGCTGTCGCATTGTAAGGCTTTTGAGAGGATGAAAAATCACAGGGTGGTGAGAGATGACAAGCTCGCATTTTTCAGCCTTTGCTTCGCTCACAACCTCGTTTGTAATGTCAAGCGCAGTCAGTATTTTTTTTACCGTCATGCTCCGTTCTCCTGCACAAATTCCGCTGTTGTCGTAGCTTTGCTGTAAAGAAAACGGTGCGAATGAGTTTATGTAATCGTAAATTTCTCCTACAGTAGTCATTGTTTTACCTCCAGTTCCAGTTGTTCGGCAAGCTCTAAAAGCTCGCCCACCTTTTTATGATCGCTTTGTCCCTTAAGCATACCCTGAGCCGCCCGCCTTAGCCTTTTTGCCGTGATACAAATGTAATCCCTTTCGTCAGCCGTGTCAGAGCCTATTCTTCCAAGAGCGAGGTATCTTTGAGAGCAGGGATAGTCTATCCTTTGAGGGGCAAACTCCGCTTTTATTATCGTGTAGACAAATTTCCCATCGCGGCAGGCATTTTCTCTTGCCACAAAAAAGCCGTTGTCAAAAAGCCATTTTCTAAGTGCGTCCGCCTTCGTCATAGGCTGTAAAATTAGAGCGGTTCTTTTTACCCACTCCCTTGAGCTGATAATCTTTATGATAAGCTCTCCGCCCATTCCGGCGCAAATAACATCTGTTATCCCCTTTTCAGGCAGATTTTCAAGCCCATCCGAAAGCAGAACCTCAATCTTGTTCTCAAGAGCGTTTTCTCTGACTGTGCGCCTTGCGCTTTCAAGCGGCAGAGGATTTATATCTGAAGCGTAAACCCTGCCGCATATACCCTCCGTTACAAGGTAAGCGGCAAGAAAGCCGTGATCGGTTCCTATATCTGCGGCGGTGCGCTCAGCCGCTGAAAGATTAGATTCTCTCATCATTTCAGCACAGGCTAAAAGTCTTTTGTTTTCAAGCTTAAGCATAGGCAACTCCTTTAAGGCAACAGATGCGCAAAGACCGCAGTATGAACTGCGTTCATACAAAAGCTTTGTCCGTCTGTTGCCTTTTAAAAATCAGGACGAGGAAAATATCCTCGCCCTTTTTAGTTATTCAGCAAAATGAGCGTTTAGCTTTTCTACCAGTTCGCTTGGATCTATTCCGTGAACAGCACAAGCTTCCTCGATGCTTTCGCCTCTCGAAGCAGGGCAGAAAAGGCAGTGCATACCCATCTCCATAAAATATTCTGATGTAGACTCGTCAACGTCCAGAACATCACCGATAATCGTATCCTTGGTTACTGTATATGCCATATTAACACTTCCTTTCTTTAGGCACATCAAAGGCGTTTCATACCGCCATTTATATTATAACCTATTCTCATTTAAAATGCAAGCGGCAATCAAAAATTTTTTGTTTAAAGCATATCGGCAATATCCAAAACTAGCCGTTCGGACTTTTCCCAGCCAAGGCATGGGTCTGTAATGGATTTTCCGTAAACGCAGTTGTCGCTTATCTTTTGATTTCCGTCCTCAATGTAGCTTTCAATCATTAGCCCCTTTACCATGCTTTTGATGTCGTTTGAATGATTTCTGCTGTTGAGAACCTCCTTGCTGATTCTTATCTGTTCAAGATATTGCTTTCCTGAATTGGCATGGTTGACATCTACAATCACAGCCATGTTTTCTAAGCCTCTTTCGCTGTAAAGCTCATAGAGTAGCGTTAAATCCTCATAGTGATAGTTGGGAAGCGAAGCTCCGTGCTTGTTTACATAGCCTCGCAGAATAGCATGAGAAAGCGGATTTCCTGATGAATGGCACTCCCAGCCTCTGTAAAGAAAGGTGTGCGAGGACTGTGCGGCGATGATAGAGTTAAGCATAACGGACAAATCTCCACCTGTTGGGTTTTTCATACCTACAGGAATATCAAGTCCGCTTGCGGTAAGGCGATGAAGCTGATCCTCAACCGAGCGTGCGCCTACTGCAACATATGAAAGCAGATCGCTTAAATAGCGGTGGTTTTCAGGATAGAGCATTTCATCAGCGCAGGTAAGTCCCGTCTGGGCAATAGCCTTGGTGTGAAGCTGTCTTATCGCTATAAGCCCTTCAAGCATATCCTCTTTTTTGTTTGGATCAGGCTGGTGAACCATACCCTTGTAGCCCTCGCCTGTGGTTCTCGGCTTGTTGGTGTAGATTCTTGGAATTATAATAATCTTGTCCTTTACCTTTTCCTGCAGCTCAGCAAGCCTTGCGGTATAGTCAAGCACAGCGTCCTCTCTGTCAGCGGAGCATGGACCGATTATCAAAATAAATTTGTCTGATTCGCCCATGAAAACCTCGGCGATCTCCTCGTCACGCCGCCGCTTTATCAGCTTTAATTCCTCAGAAAGCGGAAACTGCTCCTTTATATCCCTTGGTATAGGCAGCTTTCTTATAAAATCCATGTTCATAGGATTGACTCCTTTCGGAAAAATTAGTCGTCGTCTAAATATTCTCCTGTGAAATATTCAGAGTATAAAATAAGCGAGTTTATTCTTAATTGCTTGGTAACAAAATCGTTCATCCCGTCTGTGTATTCGTCTGTAATCTCCTCATCTGTATAGCTTTCAACAATAGAGCCGTCGTAATACATACATCTGCTTGTTATCCAGTCTCCTGACGGCAGATAAGCTATGCCCTCGTAATTATCGTCAAAAATATCACTGCCCATATATTTTGCATTCGTTTCAAATCCAAAGAGATTTATAAGCGTCGGCAGCAGATCTATGTTTGAGCAAACCTTTTCAACCGTCTGCGCTTGAGTTCCTTTAGCATAGATAAAGCAGGGAATGTTTTGAAGATCAATCAGTTCCTTGCCGCTTACATCGTCATACAGCCCATAAGCATAATGATCGGAAACAAAAAGAATAACCGTGTCGTCAAGTCTGCCATCGGCATCCATTCTTTCTATAAGTCGCCCGACAAAATCGTCAGTCAAGGTCGCATACGCTTTGTAAAGCTTCATCTCATCAGATTCATCAACATAACTTTCTGAGTGACGGCTTAAATATATGTTATAGCGATCGCCTTGCGCAAAGCCTAATTCACCAGTGTCATACGGCATATGAGCAGAAATAGTAAGAACAAGGCTTAAGTATTTTTCACCGCCTGTTATTGCTTCATAAGTGTCATCGCAGTTTGCAATGTTTAAATCGTCAATCCAGTCTAAATCCTCATCTGTCATTTCGGGCAGAGAGTTGTACTTTTTGTATCCGTAAGCAAGCTCGGATTCTCCTCTGCTGTAAAATTCAGAATCATTTGCATGATACACATTAGCGCTGTATCCATAAGAGGAAAATGTATTTGCTAAAGAATCTGAAAAACTTTTACCGATTATTTTTTTTGACGCTGTGTACCCACTAAAAGCGTAAAGTCCAGTGTTTACGGCAAATTCATTGTCAAAGGTGGGTTCGTCGCCTGACATTATTCCATAGTAATTTTCAAAATAAATGCTGTCCGAAAGCAGGCTGTAAATATTAGGGCATACGTCCTCGTTAAGAACCTCTGTGCTGAAGCTTTCGAGCTGAACAACTAAAAGATTTTTGCCCTCAAATATTCCCGTCATATCATTTTCGCTAAGAGCTTCCTTGCTATCAAAATACTCATCAATATCCTCTAAATTTTCAAGTGGGAAATATTTTTGAGTAATATCTACAGCTATATCATGTAAAATAAAAATGTATAGATTTGTATCACCAAAGGCTGTGTTTGTACTGGAGATAAATTCATATCTCACCTTATCGTTTTCAGAAATGTTCGGAGTATACATGACCGTATATACAGTACACAGTATAAATACTGCAGCAGAACTAACTGCTTTAATAACCAAAAATCGTTTACGCTTTTTGGTTAAAGGGGGGTGATGGAATATATTTCTTTGCTATAAGGATCTCCATGGCTATCAAAACAGCTAAAGTAAGTCCAATCATAATCCATACAAGATAATCAAGCTCCTTAAGCGAACCAAAGGCAAAGCCTGTTGCGTTTCCAAGCGTTGCTATTGTTGCAAGTCTGAACATAGAGCCTATCTGGTCAACTACGCAAAGCTGTGCAATTGAATATACAAGCAAGACGATTGATGTTAAAGGAAAAATTACCAGCTGTGCTCTTTTGGGAAAAATAAAAATAAATGCCGATAACATCAGGGACGGTATAGAAAATAATACAAGCTGTTCAAAAAGTATGAAAAAGTTGAAATATAAATATATGCGACAAAAAAGTAAAAAAAATACAGATGCTGACAAAATGTTAAAAAAACATAAATATACAATTATTGGAAAGAAGGTTTGAACGATGGTATGTTCTGTAGTTTTCCTTGAAGCTGTAGTTTTCTTTGCAAATGAAGCGTTAAGCTCCATAAATTTTTCTTTAAAGGTCTTTTTCTCACTGATATTTTCTTTAGCTTCGCAGACATTCTCCATAATTAAATCACTGCTGTCAAGCTTGTTGCTCATAATAGCTCACTCATTTCTTAATAAATTTAAATAGTAAATTTGCGTAGGAATTTTGCTTATAGAATAGCTGTCTTATTTCTCCACCGGTTCAAATTCAATACGAATTTTCGGCAGCTTTTCAATAGTAGTATAGGAATTAAAAAGCCCGTCCTTTATAGTCAGGTCGTTTTCGCCGCTTGCGGGCGGAGCGAATATGCGAAGCGTGAGGTCTGTCTGAGCGCTTAACGGCTTTTCAAAAAATGCACTCATTAAGTCAATTGTTTTTGCCCTTGGAGATTTGTAGAACCATTTGCCGTTGATTTCAAGCATAAGGTTGCTCTCGTCGTCAAAAACCACCTCACAGAAATGTGGATTTTTCTCAAAGTGCAGAGGTATCTCAATTCCCTCAGCGTCTTCTGAACTTCCCCAGCGCAGAGTGCAGGGGAAGGAAAGCTCGCCGCCTTTTGTCATTTGCGGCTTGAAAAAGTCATCGTGGATAATCTCCTTGTAGGTCTGCATCACAGGCTGCTCGATTCCACAGTCGGCATTGTTTGGATCTTCAATTTCAAGCCCTAAACGTCCTCTGTCACGGAACTGATAGAAGGTAAATCCAGAAAGCCACTGCTCAGGATCACTCTTTAAAATATCGCAGAAATCCTTCACCATCTGCGCTTGGTCGTATGGTCCCGTAACGTCGCCGTCAGCGTTAAATTCGCTCATTACCATGGGCTTTTCTTCGCCGCCGTTTATCTCCTTAAAACGATTGTAAGACATCTTTGTCAAAACGTAGGTGTCCTCGACTTTTGAACGTGAATGACTTGTGCCACCCTTGAGCGCAACGTCAAAAGGCCAGCCCCAGTGCAGTGCCATGTACTTGTCAACGCTCCAGATGCCCGTTTCCTTTACCGCCTGCGAAAATTCCTTTTCCATTATAATTTCTGTCGCATTTTTGTCCTCTATTCCGCCAATGCAAAGAATAGTTGTGACGTTCGGCGCATACTCTTTGAGAATTTTGTTAAAGCGGCAGTAAAAATCCGCTACTCCCTGGTAGTCGGTACGCTTTGTAAAGGAAAACCAGTCGCCTGTGGCTTCGTGATTTATTCTTAGCATCATTCTGCCGAACGGACGAAGATCCTCCGCTATCGCAATAAGCTGCTCGTCCGATACGTTTGGGTCTATAGTGAGCGTAAGCACAACCTCCTGACCGTGACGGCGAACCTCTCTCATGTAGTTAAAGGGTTCATCATCCCTGCTGCCTCCAAGTCCGCCCTTGTAGGTGAAATAGTCGTCATACGGATAATCCCACTGGAATGAAACGTCCATATCCTTGCATACCTCTGAAATTCTGCCCGGCCATTCCTTGTCAAGCGGGTAGTAGCAGTACATAAGGCTTACTCCTCTGTGCGGTCTGCCCAGCTTGTGGAGAATGTAATCCTGATTTACATATTCTCCTCTCTCTGAACCATCGCCTAAATCAACGGCGCACCTTGCCTTTCCCATGTGTACTCCGTAGGCTTTTATTTCGCTCATGTAAAAATCCTCCTGTTAATTTTTTTATGTTGCAAGCTGTGAATTTACTATATCAAATTGTTCAGCCAGCCGCTTGAAAACCTCGCTGCTCTGTTCTGTTTCAGGCGTCTGATCTGTCATTATTATAAGCTCAAACGGTGAATCCGCATAGACTATCGCACAGTCGTGGAAGTTTGTCGTAGAATTGTCCGAGCCATACTTGTGCGCAACGGCGTACTTGTCGCCCAGCTGCGCAGAAATCTGCATTTCAACGTCCGTGTCCTGCATAAGCTCAATGAGCCATGCGCCTCTTTCAGTTTCCTCGCCGTAGTTGTATATATCCTCGTACTGCAAGGCTAAATCCTCAACTGTACATTTTGTGAATATGTAACCGTAGCCAAGAGAATAGTTTACGCCAAGCGAGCTGTTCATTTCATTAAATCCGCTGAAGCCGTAGTAGTTCACCAGATTGTAGTATGCGGTGTTGTCAGACTGATTAACCGCTCTTGTGATAAGCTCTCTTGCCGTGTAGCTCTGCCCATAGCCTGCCGAAGCGGTGACGTTGTAATCTCCGTTCCATATTACCGTGACGGTAATCTCCTCGTCAAGGTCGATTCCGCTTTCCAAAAGCTCCTTGCAAAACGGTGCTTTTATCGTTGAGCAGGTGGGATACCTCTTTGACGAATTGTAATAGCATTTAGCTCCAGTGTCCAAATTTTTGTACACAAAGCTTATTGCGGAGCCGTACTGCGCACATATGCTGTCTATTTCTTCAAATGCCGCTTCGAGCGTTTCGTTTGAGTAAACTGTTTCAGTAAAGCTTTCTGTGTAAAAGCTGTGGCTGCTTAAAACAGATGTATCCAAAGCTTCGGGAGCGGCAGTGGTGGTTGTAGTGGCAGTAGTTGTCGTAGTTGCAGCTTCAGTTTCAGACTGTTCTTCGGTTTCCTGTGTTTCTTCCGCACTTTCTTCGTAGGACGAATCGTCCTCAGAGGATTCAAAAATAAATTCTGACTGCTCAATGCTGTTTGAGCACGAGGTACACATCAGCACCGAAAAGGCGCATAATGCGGCGGTAATTTTCCTAAAGTAACTCAATTTAAATTCCTTTCAGTTTTTCAGCGTATTACCACTGATGAAGTCACCCCTGAACCATATTTGTTGATGCACTTTACAACAACGGATATCCAAGCCTCCCCAAGCATATCCTCCTCACATTTAATGTCAGCCGACTGCGCCCACTCATTTTCCACTGTAAGCCTAAGTTTTCCGTTCACCCAGACCTCAGCTTTTCCCCAAAGCTGATTAAAATGAATAGTGGGAGCTTTGCCGTTAATCATATTTGGTATAAAAGCCTTCGCACGAAACAGAGCATATTTTCCAATCGCTCCCGCCATCTTTGATCCGTTTCCGTTAGCCGGAATGTATGGTTCAAGACTGTTCATGTCGCTGTCGCTGATTTTAACTAGCGGATCAGGCTTACTGTCGCTTAGTCTTGCGCTTACACGCCAGCCCTCAACCCTAAGCTCCTCAAGGCTTTCAATCTGTTCAAGCGTAGTTTTTGCCTGCGCAAGCTCAATCCTAACTCCTCCTACTTTTATTATACCACATATGACGCCAATTGTCAAGTACTCAGCACCGCAGTCGGGAGAAATTATTGCCTGAGCCTTGCCGTTAAACAAGCTTCTGACATTGCTGTCAAAGGGTTCGTGGCAGTTCGGATCGCCGTTTGACGCTCCGACAAGAGTGCCGCCTGAAATTTCAATCGTCATTTCTCCGCAAAAATCTTCCACCTCAAGTCCATTCTCATCAATTGCTGTGAAATTTACAATCACAGCGTCAAGCCCGCTGTTGTCAGGCTGGCTTACGTTTGCACATTCGATTAAAACATCCGCAGCTTCGCCTGTGGTCTTTCTTACGCACTCCGCAGCGATTTTCCCATTGTTAAAGCCTACAAGCTTAAGCTCTCCCGACTGATATTCAATCTCCCAGTATGCCTGCTTAAATATATCAATCCGCTTTCTGCCGAGCGAAGCATCGTTAAGGAAAAGCTCTGCCTCCTCACAGTTTGTGTGGCTCATCACTCTGATTTTTTCTCCCTCATGCCCTTTAAAATTCCAGTGGGGAAGCAGATGACAAACCGCCTCGTCGCTGAAAAATGCCTTTGCAAGATAAAAAGCGTCCTTTGCAAAGCCGCAGGTGTCCATCATACCAAAAAAGCTTGAAACAGACGGGTAGACAAACGGCGTAGGCTCTCCTAAATAGTCAAAGCCTGTCCACATAAATCCGCCCGAAGCGAATTTACGGTTTTCAATGCACTCCCATGTCTGACGCACGGTGTTTCCCCAGTCGGCAGGGTCTTCGTCATAGCAGGAAATTTGATTTTTGCTAAAATTGGTTTTATAGCAGCCTCTGATTGAAAATGTGGAAGTAGTTTCACTTCCGACAACGGGAATATCAGGGTATCTCTCATGAAATTCATCGTAGGCATAAAGCTGATAGTTTATTCCAACTACATCAAGCGACTGCGCCGCACCTATTTCCTCGTTCACGCCGCCATTCATTGCTCCCGTGACAAATCTGCTGTCGTCAAGCTTTAAAATTTCTCTGCGCATATGCGCCGCCATTTTCATTCCCTGCTCAGTTCCTTGAAGCGGCTCTTCGTTAAAAATCGACCACATAATCACTGACGGGTGATTCCTGTCGTGAAGCACCATTGTGCGCAGATCTTCAAGGCACTGCTCGCTTGTTTCAAAGGAGCGGTTTTCATCCATAACAAGCATACCCTCTCTGTCACACACATCTAAAAGCTCGGAGTGCGGCATACCGTGAGCGCAGCGGTAAGCGTTGCTTCCCATTTCCTTAAGCCTGTGAATACTGTACTCATGAACGCTGTCGGGAATCGCCACGCCTATTCCGCCGTGATCCTGATGATTGCAGGTTCCGTAAAGCTTGACGTTTTCGTCGTTGAGGAAAAATCCCTCCTCTGCGTCAAAGCTTATAGTGCGAAAGCCGAAATTAACCTCATCGTAGTCAATTTCCTTTTCATCTGAAAAAATCAAAGCCTTGCACCTGTAAAGATTAGGCGAGTTTATACCCCACAGCAATGGTTTATCTATTTTAAAGCGAAAATCAAAAGCCTTTGATTCACCGCTTTCAATTTCTATATGTCGGTTTTCACTGGCGACAACGCAGCTTTCAGCGTCAAGGATTTCACAGCGCAAACTGCACTTGGCTGTTAAATGCTCCTGTATTTTCAAGCGTTATCTGCGGCAATACAAACCATTCGTCATTTTCAAGCGCAGTATTTGCATAAATTCCATATCTTGCAACTGCGGTTTCAGATTTTGATACAAGCCGCACATGGCGGTATATCCCTGCGCCCTCGTACCACCAGCCCTCCCAGCTGTCGGCGTCGACAAAAACCGCAAGAACATTCGGTGTGCCGTCAAGAAAAGCACGGTCGGTTATGTCCACTGAAAACGGCGCATAAGCCGAGTAGTGACGCTTTAAAAGCGAGCCGTTGAAGTAGACCAGACAGTCCTTTGAAACACCGTCAAATTCCAGCGTTAAATTTCTGCCCCTAAAGCTTTCGTCAAGCGCAAACTGCTTTCTGTACCACGCTTTTCCCTTTGGCTTATAGCCCCATGAGGGAGAGGAGTTTTCGAGATCGTTTTTAAGCTTAACCGACCAGTCGTGCGGAAGATTAAGCGAATCCCAGTCATCACAGCAGAAGTCAGCTTGCGGAACGCCCATGCAGGCTCCCGCTTTTGACGTGCCATATATGACATCGTGACTAAGAGCGTGATTTATTTTTATTTCTCCCAGATGAAAAAGCCAGTCGGAGTCCATAGAATATATCTTCCTTGAGCATTTCATATTTTTATATTCCATAGCCAAATTCCTTTCATTTTCCGCCGTTAAGAAGCACTTTCATTTCGTCAATGTACTGATTTGCAAAGCTGCTGAGCCTTGCCTTTGGATTAAAAATACAGCCTATTGTCATTGACTCGTCAAGCTTGAGCGGTACTGAAATTATGTTGTCGCCGTTGAGGTCGCTGTTTAATATTCCCGTGGATAGCGTGTAGCCGTTAAGTCCGATAAGCAGATTAAAAAGCGTAGCTCTGTCGCTTACATGAATAACCTTTTTTCTCGGCAGGGTAGATAAAATCTCCTCTGAAAAGTAGAAGGAGTTGTTTTCTCCCTGCTCAAAGGTCAGAAAAGGGAAGTCGGCAAGCCCTTCTGTGTCCACCGATTCAAGCGTAGCAAGCGGATGAACGCAGCTTATAAAGATATGAGGCGAGGCGGTAAAGAGCGGCATAAATTCAAGCTCGCTTTTAGTAAGAAGATGCCGTATCACCTTTTCGTTAAAGTCATTCAGATATAAAATTCCCAGCTCGCTCCTGAAATTTCTCACGTCCTCGATAATGTCATAGGTTTTGGTTTCACGCAGGGTAAATTCATACTCGTCCGCATCAACCCTTGATACGATATTTGAAAAAGCCGTCACGGCAAAGGAGTAGTGCTGTGTTGAAACGGCAAAGAGCTGCTTCGACGGTTTTTTGTTGCGGTAACGTTGCTCTAAAAGCTCTGTCTGCTCTATTATTTGTCTTGCGTAGGAAAGAAATTCTGAGCCGTCGGCTGAAAGAGTAATTCCCTTTGGCGTGCGTCTGAATATTTCAATTCCCATCTCACTTTCAAGCTCCTTAACCGAGCTTGAAAGGCTAGGCTGTGAAATGTAGAGATTTTTTGAAGCCTTGGTAATCGAACCGCAGTTTACTATCTCGATTATATATTTGAGCTGCTGCAGCGTCATAATAAAATTCACCTCTTTATATGAAAGCGCATAAAATGTAGTTATTAAAAATTTCGCTGTAATTATTATATCCTATCTTCTTCATTTAGTCAAGCATATAACGCTGATATTTTTCAAAAAAAGAGTACAATAATTTAGAGGTGATAAAAATGTTCTACAAGAATTTAAACTTTTTGCTCTTTAATAGCTCAAGCTCAAGGCAATATTTCGATTCGCTGCCAATTGAAATTCGTTCACAGCTCCGTGAGCGCAGGGATTTTATCCATACACAGTTTCAGCTTCGTCAAAATTCCGAGTATCTTCAAAGCGTGAACAAATGGCAGCTCTGAAAAAAATATTCGCTTTAAGAATTGACTTTTTGGATAAATTGCGCTAAAATAAAAATAGACGCTCCTTTCGAGCTTGTCAAATTGATTTAAGGAGATAAAAAGGATGAATATGACAGATGTAATTATCAACAGAAAAAGTATTCGCCGCTATACCTCTGAGCATATCAGCGATGAGGATTTAAAAATCATTCTGGAGGCGGCTGTGAGCGGTCCTACCTGCGCAAATACTCGCGACTGGCAGTTTATTGTCGTGCGTGACAGAGAAACGCTGAACAAAATGGCTGATGCAAACGGACGTCCTGCCGAACCGCTCAGAGGCGCAGACGTTGGTATACTTATTTTAGGCGATTTAAGCCGTGCGTTTCCTCCTGCAAAGGATTACTGGATAATTGACGGCGCAATTGCAGGTCAAAATATTTCATTGGCAGCAGAGAGCTTAGGAATAGGCTGCGTGTGGCTGGGAACTTATCCGCAGATGGAGAGGGTTGAAAATCAGCGTAAGCTTTTTAATCTGCCTGACAGCGTGATTCCTCATTCTGTTATGGCACTTGGTATTCCTGACGAAAGCGGCAGAGAAAAGCCTCTATTTGAAGAGGACAGATTTCATTTTGAAAAATATTGACGCTGAAAAGCCGTTGGAACTAAAAAATTCCAACGGCTTTCGTTTATTTAAATCTCTCTTTTAGCTTGTCAAAGAAGCTTTCACGCTTTTTGTAGTTGCTATTGTCAAGCGAGCTTTCAAATTTCTCAAGAAGCTCCTTTTGTTCCTTGTTAAGTCCCTTTGGAACCTCAATGTTGATTTTAAAATAATGATCTCCTCGCTCACTTGAAGCTCCCTTCTGCACGCCTCTGCCTTTCATTCTGAAAACTGTTCCTGCCTGAGTGCCTTCGGGGACGTTGTACTCGACATTTCCGTCTATTGTGGGAACGTTTATCTTTGCACCGAGCGTCGCCTGCGCATAGGTGAGCGGCAGCTCCGTCCATATGTCAAAGGTATCTCTGCGCTCAAAAATCGGATCAGACTTTACCCTGACGTTGATGTAAAGGTCGCCGTTAGGTCCGCCGTTGATTCCGTGACAGCCCTCGTTTCTCACTCTTATCTGTGCACCGTCGTAAACTCCCGGCTGCATATTCACCTTTTTAGTTACGGTTTTGCGCACTCTGCCCTTGCCTGAACAGCTTTGGCATGGGCTTTCCAAAATAGTACCCTTGCCGCCGCAGCGTGAGCAGCGCGAGGTCTGTGTAAAGCTTCCGAAGGGAGTGTTCTGCGAAACCTTAACAGAGCCTGTTCCACGGCAGTCGGGACAGGTTTGCCTGCTTGTTCCTTTAGCCGCACCTGTGCCTGAGCAGTCTGTACAGCGTTCCATTCTGGTAACTCTTACACTTGCCTGACAGCCCTTGCAGGCGTCCATGAAGTTAAGTACAACAGAGCTTTCAACATCCTCGCCCTTTCTGGGAGCGTTTGGATTGGACTGTCTTGACGACATACCTCCGCCAAAAAATGCGTTGAGAATATCGTCTACGCCTCCCGAAAAGCTGCTTGAAAATCCGCCGAAGCCGTCGCCTGCTCCATAGCTGGGATCTACTCCCGCAAAGCCGAACTGGTCGTACTTTGCCTTTTTGTCCGAATCTGAAAGCACCTCGTAGGCTTCGTTTATTTCTTTAAATTTAGCCTCCGCTTCCTTGTCGTCAGGGTGCAGATCAGGGTGATAGAGCCTGGCCTGCTTTCTGAAAGCCTTTTTAATATCGTCCTGGCTTGCACTTTTGTCAAGACCAAGCACTTCATAATAATCTCGTTTATTTTCGTTAGCCATAAGCAAAACTCCTGTTTAACCAACGCCAGAGCGTATACACATGAATAGTTTATGTAAACACGCTTTAGACGGCAGCTTTTCTAAACCGCCGTCAATGCGTTATTGGTTATTTTGATACATACTATGCGACACAGTGCCGCAAGGTACGTTATGAAAGAAAAATCAATCTGTAAATTCAGCGTCTATAACATCATCGTCACCAGAAGCTGAGCCGCCCTGTGCGCCGCCCATGCTGTTAGGATCAAAGCCCTGTGCGCCGCCTGCCGCCTGCTGCTGTGCCGCCGCCTGCTGGTAAACTGCCGTTGCAACTTTCTGGAAGGATTCCTCAAGCGATTTGCTTGCGCTTCTGATCGCTTCTGTGTCGCTGCCCTTAAGAGCTTCCTTGACAGCCGCAATTTTTGATTCAACCTCGCTCTTGTCACTTGCATTAACCTTGTCGCCAAAGTCGTTAAGAGATTTTTCGCACTGGAACACCATCTGATCAGCCGAGTTTCTTACGTCAACCTCGTCCTTTTTCTTCTTGTCCTCCTCTGCAAAGGCTTCGGCTTCCTTTACAGCCTTGTCTATATCGTCCTTTGACATATTTGTCGAGGAGGTGATTGTGATGTTCTGCTCTTTTCCTGTGCCTAAATCCTTTGCCGAAACGTGAACGATGCCGTTAGCGTCAATGTCAAAGGTTACTTCAATCTGGGGGATTCCTCTTGGAGCGGGAGCAATTCCGTCAAGACGGAACATACCGAGCTGCTTGTTGTCCTTCGCAAATTCACGCTCGCCCTGGAGTACATTTATATCTACAGCCGTCTGATTGTCTGCATAGGTTGAGAAAATCTGTGTTTTCTTTGTAGGAATAGTTGTGTTTCTTTCTATCATCTTTGTAGCTATTCCGCCTGCGGTTTCAATGCTCAGCGACAGCGGAGTTACGTCTAAGAGCAGCAGTCCGTTTTCAACGTCGCCGCCTAAAATTCCGCCTTGGTAAGCTGCGCCTAAAGCTACGCACTCGTCAGGGTTAATGCCCTTGAACGGCTCTTTTCCGATAAGCTTCTTAACTGCTTCCTGAACGGCAGGTATTCTTGAAGAGCCTCCGACCATAAGCACCTTGTTAAGCTCGTTTACCGAAAGCCCTGAGTCTGACAGCGCCTGACGAACGGGTCCCATTGTCTTTTCAACAAGGTCTGATGTCATCTGATTGAATTTAGCCTGCGTAAGGGTAAGCTCCAGGTGCTTAGGACCGTCAGCCGACACGCTGATATAAGGCAGACTAATTGTAGTTGATGCGGTTGACGAAAGCTCAATTTTTCTAAGCTCCGCTTCGGTCTTAAGACGCTGCATAGCCATCGAGTCTTTAGAAAGGTCTATGCCCTCCTTAGCTTTAAATTCCGAAACCATCCAGTCTATAATTCTCTGGTCAAAGTCATCTCCGCCAAGTCTGTTGTTTCCGGCAGTTGCCAAAACCTCGGTGACGCCATCGCCCATCTCTATAATTGAAACGTCGAACGTGCCGCCGCCTAAGTCGTAAACCATAACCTTCTGATCCTCTTCCTTGTCGATTCCATAGGAAAGAGCAGCTGCAGTCGGCTCGTTGATTATACGCTTTACGTTAAGTCCCGCAATCTGTCCTGCGTCCTTTGTAGCCTGACGCTGTGCGTCTGTAAAGTATGCAGGAACTGTGATAACAGCCTCTGTTACCTTTTCGCCGAGATAGCTTTCAGCGTCCGCTTTGAGCTTTTGGAGAATCATAGCTGAAATCTCCTGCGGAGTGTATTCCTTGCCGCCCATTTGAGCCTTGTAATCAGAACCCATATGACGCTTGATTGAAAGAACGGTATCCTTAAAGTTTGTAACCGCCTGCCTTTTGGCAACCTGTCCTATAAGCCTATCGCCGTCTTTGGAAACTCCTACGACAGACGGAGTTGTTCTTGCTCCCTCACTGTTAGGGATAACAACCGCTTCGCCGCCCTCAACAACGGCTACGCACGAGTTTGTAGTACCTAAATCAATTCCAATAATTTTTGACATAATAATTCTTCCTTTCGATATATTCAAATTTGACTATTAAGATATTTTACGGATTTGCAACGACTACCACTGGGTAGCGTATAACCTTGTCGCCTATCATGACGCCCTTTTCAAAAACCTGTGCGACAACATTCTCGCCTAGATTTTCATCCTCAATCTGACTTACCGCATTCGCCTTTGCAGGGTCAAACGGCTCGCCCGTGGGGTCTATAATCTTTACGTTCATCTTGTCAAGTGCTGCGGAAAACTGCTTGAAAATCATCTCAACGCCCTCTTTGTACTTAGCGTCACTTGACTGCGTTTCAACCGCTCGTTCAAAATTGTCATAAACGCTTATAACACTTAAAATTGTATCTCCGACCGCTGTATTTCTCGTTTCGAGCATTTCCTTCGCAGTCCTCTTGCGGTAGTTGTCGTACTCTGCCATAAGTCTGAGATACTTTTCCTTTTGCTCTGCAAGCTCTGCGGAAAGCTTCTCATTTTCCTTTGTAAGCTTATCCTTTTTTGCCGCTTTTTCAGAGCCTTTCTTCTTTTCTCTCTCGTCAGTCGCAGGCTTTTTTTCTTCGGATTTTTCCGTTTCGTCTGATTCGGCAGCGTTCTCCTTGTCAGCTTCCTCTAAAACTTCATCCTGTTCTTTTTCCTTTTCAAGTCCCATTCTTATCCTCCTCTATAGCTTTAGGATTGTTGTTTTCGTCAAAATCTTCACCGTAGCTCTCCATTTCCCTCTGCGAAAGCAGATCGGTTATGCGCTGTGAGAAATATTCCAAATAAGGAATAAACTTAGAATAATCAAGCCGCATAGGTCCGATAAGCCCTATAGCTCCCGCATTTTGATTTCCCTTTTTAAAAGGAGCTGCAATAATTGAAGAGTTGTGAATCGCAAAACTGTCGTTTTCAGGTGAAAAGCTTACCTCCAGCCCGCTGAAGGTGTGGTCGAAAAACTTCAATACCTCCTGCCTGTGGTCAAAGAAATCTATAATCTCATTCTGATTGAAGTCCTTGCAGGTAAGCAGATTTTTTTCGCCCTTTATCATAATATCCTGTGCCGTAATTTCCTTTGCAAGGCTAAAAAGCTCGTTTAACAGCGGAGTAAGAGAAACCATATAGGTTCCAAGCGCGGTTTTCAGCTTGTCGAACACCTCGTCCGAAAGGTCGTCAACCGATACTCCCTGCAAATTTTCCTCAAGATAATTTCCTAGAAAGTCAAGCTGTTCATTTGTCAGATCAAATTCCAACCGGCAAACCTTGTTTTTGATTTTACCGTTTGACGTTATCATAAGTATGACATACATCCGCTTGCCTGTAGGAATTACCTCCACCTTTGAAATAAGCGAAAATTTAGGAGTTGAGCTTGCGACCACCGAAGCGCACTGCGTAAGCTGCGAAAGCGCAAGCGAAGCCGAATTTACAAGCTCCTCTTCGGTTGCTGTTTCATCGCCGAGCATCCTGTCTATAAGCTTTTTTTCGTCGTCGCTTAAAGGATTTCTCTCCATCAGCAAATCTACATACATTCTAAAACCCTTGTAGGTCGGGATTCGTCCCGCCGAGGTGTGCGGCTGTTCAAGATAGCCCTGCTTTTCAAGCTCCGCCATTTCATTGCGGATTGTAGCAGATGAAGCTTTAATGTGGTTCATAACTGTTTTTGATCCCACAGGTTCTCCTGTGACAATGTATTCGTCCACCACTGCCTGCAATATTTTCAGCTTACGGCTGTCCATTTGCTTTGCCGCTCCTTTCTGTAGATTTAGCACTTTTGGTTGTCGAGTGTTAGCACTCCTTTGCTTTGAGTGCTAATTATAGTTTACCCCTTTTTTGAGCGATTGTCAAGTACCTTTTCAAAAAAAAATTCTCAAATTTCATAAATATTTTGCCCTGTTTTTTGTGCAATATGTCAAAAAACGCAGTCGATAAAGCTAAAGATCAAAGCATAAAGCTTTGATTTTTCGCTTTTGTGACCGACAAAGCTATAATTTCATAGAATGTAATATAATTCGACGTTATTACTATTTGGCAAATGCTAGTATTCGATAATCGATATTATACAGCGAACAATATTATGCAGTTTATAATATTATCCGACAAAAAAAGCTTTTAATAAATTGAATAGCGTCAGGTGTTTTGGGGAAAATATTGATAAGCCGCAATACCTAAAAAAGCGTAAAAAAGGAAAGGAGAAATTCAATGAGCGTTCACAGAGGAGAAATATACTATGCTGATTTAAGTCCGGTAGTAGGTTCGGAGCAGGGCGGCATAAGACCGGTACTTATAGTTCAAAATGACGTGGGAAACCGTCACTCACCTACAGTAATTGCGGCGGCGATTACAAGTCGTCACGACAAGGCGAGTATGCCAACTCACATTTCTGTAGGCGGCGGAGAATGTGGTCTTGCAAAGGATTCGATAGTCCTGCTTGAGCAGATACGCACCCTTGACAAGCGCAGGCTCAAGGAGCGCATGGGAGAGCTTGACAACGATTCGATGAACAGAGTTGATTCTGCGCTTTCCATCTCATTCGGACTTCATTAACTTCTTTAAAAAGAAAAAAACTGCCCGATCGTCAAGTACGGTCGGACAGTTACTTTAATCAATAATTTTCAAGCTTAATTTCAAAGTATGATTTCGGATGATTGCAGGTAGGACATACTTCGGGAGCTTTAGTTCCGATAATGATGTGTCCGCAGTTGCGACATTCCCACACCTTGACATCACTCTTTTCAAAAACCTGCGCAAGCTCTACATTCTTAAGCAGCGCACGGTATCTTTCCTCGTGGTGCTTTTCAATTGCCGCTACAAGGCGGAATTTTGCGGCAAGCTCGGGAAAGCCCTCTTCTTCGGCTGTTTTAGCAAAGCCGTCATACATATCCGTCCATTCGTAGTTTTCGCCGTCTGCGGCTGCTGCAAGATTTTCAGCGGTATCACCAATGCCGTTAAGCTCCTTGAACCACATCTTCGCATGTTCCTTTTCATTATCGGCAGTCTTAAGGAAAATTGCGGCAATCTGCTCGTAACCCTCCTTCTTTGCTTTAGAGGCAAAGTATGTATACTTGTTTCTCGCCTCAGATTCACCTGAAAACGCTGCCTGAAGATTCTTTTCCGTCTGGGTTCCTGCATACTTGTTCATAAAAGTTCCTCCTTTGTAAGTATTTTTCGTACAGTCTGCCGTTATAATCAGAGTTAATACTGTACATTTTTATCATATCACATTTATAACAAAAAGTCAAGGCGTTTTTCGACAATTGCACCCTTTTCCGTTCAACTTTAATTTTTAGTTCACAATAAAAACTTTTTTTGCCAAATAAGCTCTTGACAAAGCGAAAATAATGGTGTATACTTTAATCTAAGAAGCTTAGAATGGGGAGAAATGAATTTTGGGAAATATATTTTTAATGATTCTTGCTTGTTTGCCGACAATTATAATAATGTTTATTATACTTAGCAATGTCAAGCACAAAAAAAGAGCCTTTTAAGAAAATAGCTTCGGTTTTCGCAATAAGCGCACTTTCAACTATTCCCGCCGCAATTATTGAAACTATCGGCAATGTTGTTTTAGTGTTGGTTTTATCCTTTTTATCAGTCGATCTGGATTCAACCTTTGGCTTGGCGATTTATTATTTGTTAAATTATGTTCTGATAGTGGGATTGGTTGAGGAGCTGTGCAAATTCTTCACCTTTAAATGGATGATTTTCCATGACAGACAATTTGATAATACATATGACGGCTTGGTTTACGGCGCAGCTTCTGCGCTGGGTTTTGCTACTCTTGAAAATATACTGTATGTGTTCACAGAAGAAAATTCCTTGCAGGTTGCGCTTTTAAGAGCGGTTCTTAGTATTCCTATGCACGCTGTTACAGGTATTCTGATGGGTTACTGCTTTGGAATTTCAAAATATAGAAAATACAACAACATTCCATCAGACGACAAGCCTGAAATAAAAGCTCTGGTTTTCTCAATTCTGCTTCACGGAATATATGACTTCACAGCAACGCTTGACATTATTTTTGATGGTGCAGAGATAGTAGAAATAATTCTGCTGATAGTTATAATGGCGTTTATATATTTCCTGCTTGTTCGCACCATATTAAATGCCAAAAAAGATATGCACAATATTTACAACCGCTACTACTATGAACAGCTTGGCGGAGCGTATCAGGATATGTTCGGCGGCAAAACCACCAGTGAAAGACGTATGTTTTTCGGTGTGCCGCTTCCGATGAATTATCGCCGTCAGCCGAATGCTTTTAATCCTTACAACCCATATGCAAACGTTCCTGAGCCTGCTAATCAATATCAAAATTATCAGCAGCCGTATAATTCAAATCCCACTTATAATTATCAGCAGTCGGTTCAGAATCCTCAGCCGCAGTATACATACAACAACACGCAGTATGTGCCAAATCAGCAGTACGCAAATCAACAGAGACAGTACACTGCAAATTCTCAGGCGGTATATTCGCCTATTCCTAAGCAAAACAAACTCAATCAAAGCGGAACAGTGCAGTCAATTCCTGTCAATCCGTCAGTAACGGCATATCCTAATCCCACGCCGAAAAACCAAGCTCCAAGCCAAGTTACAACGGCTGTGCCTATGAAAATATGTCCAAACTGCGGTGCAAAGCAGCCGCTTCAAAGCAAATACTGCAGCATATGTGGAAACAAAATGCCTTTGCCTGATGACAATTAAATTTTCACAGCAAAAAAGCACGGTGCTTGAAAAAGTACCGTGCTTTGATTTGTTCTTTTTAGATTAGTAGCTTACGCCCTGCCAGAGCATAGCGTCCGCAACCTTTAAGAAGCCTGCGATGTTAGCGCCTGCAACAAGGTCGTTTTCCTTGCCGTACTCCTTAGCGGCGTCAAAGCTGTTGTGGAAGATGTTCTCCATAATGCCCTTGAGCTTGGAATCAACCTCTTCAAATGTCCAGCTGAGTCTTTCGCTGTTCTGGCTCATCTCGAGAGCAGATGTAGCAACTCCGCCTGCATTTGCAGCCTTAGCAGGTCCGAAGAGAACTCCTGCCGCCTGGAACTTAGCGATAGCTTCAGGCGTTGAAGGCATATTAGCGCCCTCTGCAACTGCGATTACGCCGTTTGCGATAAGCGCATCAGCGCTTGCCTCGTCAAGCTCATTCTGTGTAGCACAGGGAAGCGCAATGTCGCACTTGATTGACCAGATTCCCGAGCAGCCCTCTGTGTAGGTCGCAGTAGGAACCTTGTCAAGATATTCCTTGATTCTGCCGCGCTTAACCTCTTTGATTTCCTTAACAATATCAAGCTTGATGCCGTCAGCGTCATAGATGTATCCGTTGGAATCTGAAAGCGCAACTACCTTGCCGCCTAACTGCGTAGCCTTTTCGGTAGCGTAAATCGCAACGTTTCCAGAGCCTGAAATAACAACCGTCTTGCCCTCAAAGCTATCGTTCTTCATGTACTTGAGCATTTCAGCAGTGTAATAGCAAAGACCGTAGCCTGTAGCCTCTGTTCTTGCGAGAGAACCGCCGTATGAAAGACCCTTTCCTGTCAGAACGCCCGTAAACTCGTTGCGAAGTCTCTTATACTGTCCGTACATAAATCCAATTTCTCTTGCTCCTGTTCCGATGTCGCCTGCGGGAACGTCTGTGTCAGCACCAATGTGCTTTGAAAGCTCTGTCATAAAGCTCTGACAAAAACGCATAACCTCAGCGTCCGACTTGCCCTTAGGGTCAAAGTCCGAACCGCCCTTGCCGCCGCCTATAGGCAGACCTGTGAGCGAGTTTTTGAATATCTGCTCAAAGCCTAAGAACTTGATTACAGAAGCGCATACGGACGGGTGAAGTCTTAAACCGCCCTTGTAGGGTCCGATAGCAGAGTTAAACTGTACTCTAAATCCTCTGTTTACCTGTACCTTGCCGTTGTCGTCAACCCACGGTACGCGGAAAATGATCTGACGCTCAGGTTCTACTATTCTGTCAATAACGCCAGCCTCGACAATGTCGGGTCTGCGCTCTACAACAGGCTCCAATGATTCGAGAACCTCTCTTACTGCCTGAAGAAATTCCTTTTCGCCGGGATTTCTCTTTTCTACCTGTGCATATACGTCCGCCAGGTACTGATTGTTAAATGCCATCTTTATATTCCTCCTATAAATTATATTTGGCGCATTACTGAAAAAACTCAGTGCAACATAATAAGTATATCACATTGTGAAACCTTTGTCAATGGTATTTTGAATTTTTCATATATTTTTTTGCAAAAATCTCAAAAATTCTTTAATAATACGGACTTTTTTGCAGGAATCGACTCTGAATCCGTCATTTTTTAATATCATTCGTCATCTTCTGGCATATTCCAGTTGTGATAAACGTTCTGAACGTCATCGTCCTCTTCAAGCGTGTCAAGGAGCAGTCCCATCATCTTAAGCTGCTTTTCGTCCGTTAAGGTTGTGTAGGTTGACGGAACCATCTCGCTTTCAGCAGAAATTATCTCATAGCCTAAACCCTTTAGCGTTTCGCTGACGTCTGTGACATCGTTCGGCTGACAAGCTATCTCTATAATTTCCTCGTCAATGTTAAAGTCGTCCGCCCCTGCTTCAAAGCAGTCCTCCATGATTTTGTCCTCGTCCTGACCGCTGTACTCGGAAATTACCGTACCTCTGTTTGAAAACATAAACGCTACACAGCCGCTGGTTCCAAGGTTTCCGCCGTACTTGTCGAAGTAGTGGCGCACATCGCCCGCCGTGCGGTTTTTGTTGTCTGTAAGGCACTCTACAATTACTGCAACTCCGCCCGGACCGTAGCCCTCGTAAGTCATATTTTCGTAATCGTTCTTGCTGCCCTCGCCCGAAGCCTTTTTAATTACACGCTCTATATTGTCGTTCGGTATGTTGTTAGCCTTTGCCTTTGCGATTAAATTCGCAAGCTTTGGATTGCTTGCAGGATCAGGTCCGCCCTGCTTGACAACAACGGTAATTTCACGTCCGATTTTGGTAAAAATCTTACCCTTGACGGCATCGTTCGCCTCTTTTTTTCTCTTGATATTTGACCATTTAGAATGTCCTGACATGGTTTTTCACTCCTTGATATTTTCTCTTAATATTTTGTAAAGCTTTTTATAACGTTCGCTTTTTCCCGTGATAAAAAGATAACCGAACAGCGTTTCAAGCCCTGTAGCCGCTCTATATTCTGAAATCTCCGCACTCTTCGGAACGTTTATCGAGCTTGAATTTCTTCCTCGCTTGTAAATATACTGCTCCTGCTCACTCATTTCGTTTTCATAAAGATAATGAGCCGCTTTAGCCTGATAGGACGCACGAACAAGCTTAACCGCCGCATTGTGAAGCTTTCCAGGCGGCATATTCGCCCTTAGTATAATCTCCTGACGCACCAGCCGCTCATATACACTGTCGCCTAAAAACGCAAGCGAAAGCGGCGAATACTGCATAGCTTCAGCGTCCGTGAGGCTTTTATTCTGCTCCATAGCTGGTCTCCTTTGCTATTCAACATAGTCAAATTCAAAGTCAAAGATATTTACAGTATCTCCCTCTTTGATTCCCATCTTCTCAAGCTTGTCTATTATTCCGCTTGAGCGCAGTACCCTTTGAAAATACTGCAGCGACGAATAGTCGTCCATATTGCAGGAGCGCAGAACGTCCCAGAGCCACGGCGCTTCGACAAAGTATATTCCGTCCTCAATTGTGACGGTGAAGTCTTTCTTTGAAACAAGCTTGTCGTTAAGTTCCTCTTTCGTCAGCGGATTAGCTTCAAACCTCTTTATCGGCGGCAGCTTTGAAATACGCTCGTAAACCGCTTTCACAAGCTCCTTAGTTCCCAGAGTTGACGCCGCTGAAATTTCATAGCACTCAAAGCCCTGCTCTGTTACATAGTCCCTAAAGCGCATAATCTGCTCGTCTGTCGCTAAATCACACTTGTTTGCGGCGACAATCTGCTCTGCTTGCGCAAGCTCCTCCGAGAAGCTTTCAAGCTCTCGGTTTATAGCGTCAAAATCTTCAATCGGATCTCTGCCCTCTATTCCCGAAACGTCCACTATGTGCAGAATAAGCCTGCACCGTTCAACGTGCCGCAAGAACTCGTGACCTAAACCTACGCCCTCGCTTGCGCCCTCGATAAGTCCAGGAATGTCCGCCATAACAAAGCTTGCTTCATCGTCAAGCTTAACTACTCCCAGTACAGGCGTAAGCGTGGTAAAGTGGTAGTTCGCAATTTTAGGTTTTGCCGCTGAAACGACAGAGATGAGCGTTGATTTGCCAACATTCGGAAAGCCTACAAGCCCCACGTCGGCAATCAGCTTAAGCTCAAGCGTCACCTCGTACTCATCGCCTCTGAAGCCAGGCTTTGCGAATCTCGGAACCTGCCTTGTAGAGGTCGCAAAGCGCGCGTTTCCTCTGCCGCCCTTGCCGCCTCTGCATATAACTACAGGCTCATCGCCTGAAATATCAGCTAAAATCCTGCCGCTTGAAGTCTCCCTGACAACCGTTCCTCTTGCGACCTTTATAATAAGATCCTGTCCGTCCTTGCCCGTCCAGTTCCTCGAACCGCCGTCCTTGCCTCGCTCGGCAATATATTTTCTCTTGTACTGAAAATTTATCAGACTGGAAATGTTGTCGTCAGCCTGAAAGACAATATCTCCGCCCTTGCCGCCGTCGCCTCCGTCAGGTCCTCCTGCCGCAACATACTTTTCACGGTGAAAGGAAACACAACCATCGCCGCCGTCACCAGCCTTAATATAAATTTTTGCCGAATCTATAAACATAGAGTTGCTCCCTTAATCTTAGTTTGTTGATATTTGTATACAAAAACCCCAAGCTTTCGGCTCGGGGTAAATTTTGTTAAGGGTTTTTGTCAGATGCCCTTTAGAGATACCCTCTGGTTAAGCCTGAGGATATACCGAAACCTGCTTGCGGTCTTTGCCTACTCTCTCGAACCTTACAATGCCGTCAGCTTTGGCAAAAAGCGTGTCGTCCGAACCTCTGCCTACGTTTTCTCCTGGGTGAATGTGAGTTCCTCTCTGGCGAACTAAAATGTTGCCTGCAAGAACAAACTGTCCGTCCGCTCTCTTGACGCCAAGACGCTTTGAGTGAGAATCACGTCCGTTCTTTGTAGAACCCATTCCCTTTTTATGGGCAAAAAATTGCATGGAAATTTTAATCATAGCTTACACCTCCAAATGTAGATGAGATTATTTCTCAATAATCCTGATGTTAATAGCTTCAGGAAACTCCTCCTTTATCATATAAAGGTGTGTCAGCAAGCCAAGCAGCAGCTTGTCGCCGATACCGTCGGGGTCGTCCTTAAGCTTTAGTAAAATGTCGTTTTCAAGTTCCTGCGTTTTTGCATCGATATGAAAAATATCTGTGATGGTATTCGCAGTCACCATAACCGCTGATGAAACTGACGCACACGCTATGTCCAGTCCGTATTCATCTAAATCAGCGTGCCCTGAAATGCCAAATCCAAGCAGCCTGTTGTCAGCCGCCCGATAAAACTGCGCTAAAATCATTATTCTTAAGCGTTGATAGCTTCGATAACGACTTTAGTGTAGGGCTGTCTGTGTCCGAGCTTTCTCGAGCTGCCCTTCTTAGGCTTGTAGGTATAAACCGTAACCTTTTTGCCCTTGCCGTTTTTAAGAACCTTTGCTTTAACAGCGGCTCCGTCAACGTATGGTGCGCCTGTCTTAACATCGCCGTCCTTGCTTACGCAAAGAACCTTGTCAAAGGTAACCGCATCGTTTTCCTTGACGTCAAGCTTTTCGATAAAGATTTCATCGCCCTCTTTAACCTGATACTGCTTTCCGCCTGTTTCAATTACTGCGTACATCCTTTTTGTACACCTGCCTTTTTCAATACTCGCTGCGTTCGGTGTATGCCTCAAAAGGGCATAGCTCACCCATACCGAAAACAAGCGGCTTTATTATCATATCACATAAACTCCAAAAAGTCAAGTGCGGCAGAGCTTTCACAAAAAAATTAACACTTTTTTTACAATATCCTCAGCAGCAGGTTTCGAGATTCTTTTTTATATTTTTAATAATCTTTTTCTCAAGCCGTGAAATATACGACTGTGAAATGCCGATTATGTCCGCCACCTCCTTTTGCGTTAGCTCCTTACCGTCTACAAGCCCGAATCTGAGCTCCATTATTTTGCGTTCTCTAGGACTAAGCTTTGCAATCTCCTCCATAAGAGATTTTTCCTCGCAGCTTTTTCTAAGCTTTTCGGTAATCGGCTCTTCATCAGAGCTTAAAATGTCGGAAAGCAGCAGTTCGTTGCCGTCAACATCGGTGTTAAGCGGCTCGTCAATTGAAATCTCGCTTCGCTGAGACGAAGCCTTGCGCATATACATCAGAATCTCATTTTCAATACAGCGTGAAGCATATGTCGCAAGCTTGATATTTTTTTCAGGGTCAAACGAGCGCACCGCCTTGATAAGTCCAATTGTTCCGATAGAAATTAAATCATCGTTTGAGCAGGTCGGCGTTTCAAATTTCTTTGATATGTAAACTACAAGCCTTAAATTATGCACGATCAGCGTATCCCACGCTTTCTTAGGGTCACTTTTTAAAAGCTCAAACGCTTGCTGCTCCTCCTCCTTAGGCAACGGCGGCGGAAGCGATTGAGCTCCATTTATATAGTCAACGCTGTCAGGCGAATCTATAAATCTTGAAAAAAGCTTCTGCACAAATTCATGAATGTTCATAGTTAAGTTCTCCTTTTAAAATATATTCAATCCAGTATCGAGGGATTAAAAATTGCGTATTCGCTGCCGCCGCCCCGCTCCATCACTCCAAGGCAGCAGGCTGCGGTTTTGCTTTCGTCTTTGCTGCTTATAGTTATACTGCCCTTTGAGGTGACGTAGATAAGCCCCACTCCGTTAATCGTTTCAAAAGGCACAGGGTGAAAGCCGTAAAAGGCAAGCTGTTCAGGCTGGCTTAAATTGTATTGGCTGTAAAGCTTGTCCGAGCGGAAAATCACAATCGGCGCACCTGTAAAGCTGTCACAGAGGCGGTTGCCCGTGTCGGCAATCGCAGGGACGCTCAGTTCAAAGCCTCCGAGCTTGTATCTGGCATGGTAACGCTTCTGATAAGCCGCATGGCGGCGTTGTATCGCTTCAAACAAAGTGATAATCAGATAAACACAGCCGCAGCAAATCGCAATGTCAAGCAGTGAAATATCAAAGTAGACCGTGTAGTTTTTAATGCAGAGTATCGGACTTTTAGTAACGCTCACAAGCGCATAGCAGGCTCCTCCCATCAGAAGCTCACACATCAGATACAGCAATATCCGCTTGAAAAACGATAATAATTTCTTAGGGTGAAAGGCTGTAAGTATTATAAGAGCGACAATGGCAGGCTTGCAGAGCGTGATTAGCAAGGCTGTGAAAAAGCTGTTGCTCTGCGCTGCGGCAAGCAGTGAACCGATTCCGCCTATTGCCGCTGCGGCTATTTCTCTTTTAAGCGGCAGGTCGTCATGCGTTATTTTGCTTATGCACCATATGTAAATGAGTGTTATTACAGCGTTGGTAATAACAAGCACGTCAATGTATATTTTCAAAGCTCTCACCTCTTGCTTTAAGACAATTCTACACCTGACAGGCAGGCGCAAAATGTCGGAATTTCAAGGAAAAATCCTGTAACCTTTTCGTGAAAAAAATCTCTTTTTGAAAACATTATTTTTTCAGTGCGTCAACATATGACTATCACAATCAAAGGGTAAGATATATGCATAAGGTTAAAGGACACCTGATCCGAACGAGCAAGAGAAAAACACTCGGAAAGTTCGGGATGGGCGAGAGCCTGAAGTCCCAACCACATATTATTTTTCTCCATCATATTTACTGTAAAAAAAGCAGCAGCGGACACCTTGATTTTTGGTGTCCGCTGTTGCTTTAATAATCTGTTTAAGCCTTGTCGGCACATTCCGCCGCAAGCTTTTTACGCTCCTTGTTTTCTCCTCTGCGAAAAACAAGTCTGAAAATCAGTCTTGTAAGCGGTGCTGCTGCAAATATGTTCCATATAAGAGCCATCGGAAAGTTTTTAATTACAGTTCCTGCCCACATTGCCGCAAGCTGTGAGACAGGCTCTCCGCCTAAAATCACATTGAACAAAACTGCGGCGATAAGACTCATTGACGGACACATAACAAGCACTGTGCAGCCGCCCATGTAAAGCATTTTTGTAAAAGCTCCGTCCTTTTCGTTGTCGGTTATCCTTGCAGAGAGTAAACGACCGACCTTGTTTCCGTACAGTTCGGAAATCACAAAGACAAATATCGCCATGTACATTTCCTCCAACGCTCCTAAGAATACTTCATTTGTCACATTGCTGAAACCGCCGGGCATTGACGCATACCCGTACTGCCATGCTTTGTTGTATACCTCCATTCCAAATGCCATAAGAATTGACATTATCACTCCAAAGCATACTCCTTCAGCCTTTGTTTTAGGCATAAAATACCTCCATCTTTTTTCAGACAACAAAAAAACATACGAAAAGCTGTTTCTCCGTATGCACGCTTTTTGATGTCGGTGTTAAAATATACTGTTGATTTTAAAAATCACAAATAAAAGTATACCGCAAGTTTTTTTCACGTATATTAACTGATTGTTAAATTTTGTTCGCTGACGTTTTTTCAATTTAATCAAAAAAATGGGTTGACAAATGAGATGGAATGGGGTATAATAATAGAAACAGGGAAACCTGTTATGCAGGAACATGAGTTCTGGGTATACTGACGAAACTTTACAGTCGTTGCGGTATACTAAGTGATGAAACCTTATGTATGGTCAGGGGTGTTTAAGGTGGAGCTTAGTTTATGGGGTTGCAAGTGAGCCAAGGCCTGAATAGGCTGGTGACAGCTGAAGAGAAAACTTGCATTTGAAAATAATGGAGCCTTGATAAAAGTCAAGGCTCTTTTCATTGAAAGGAAGTGAGAATATGCCCGATAAATCCTTTCTTGCGTCGGCGGCGGAGCCTGTTATCCGCTTAACTGACGGCAAGAGAAAATTTGTAGATCGCGACGCCTGCACGGCTTATATAAGCTCAATGGCTAAGCAGAGCTGTCATTTGCCAGGCTTTTTCAGCGGCAGGATTTTTCAAAAGCAGCTTGACGGCTGCGTTTACTATGAAATACCGTCAGACGGCAGTGACGAGCGGATTTTATATCTTCACGGCGGCTCTTATTTTGCGCCTCCAAATTTTCTCCACTGGGATATGCTTGTTAGAATTGCAGAGCAGACTAAAGCGCAGATTCTCATTCCTATGTATCCTCGCGCACCGATTCACACTGTAAGCTCGGCTTACAGCTTCCTGAATACCTTTTACGAGAATATTCTGGATGATAAAAAAATCAGCTTTATGGGCGATTCGGCAGGCGGCGGACTTGCTCTGGGCTTTGCGCTGGAGCTTGCTGAAAAAGGCAAGCCCTTGCCGCAGAGAATGGTGCTTTTGTCGCCGTGGATTGACGTTTCAATGGAAAATGCCGAGATGACAGAGTACGAGGATTCAGACCCTATGCTCGGAATATACGGTCTTGCGAGAATGGGAAAAATCTGGGCAGGAAACGTCGACCTCCACGACCCTAAGGTAAGCCCGATTTACGGTGAGCTTTCGCTTTTGAGCGGCATAGATATAACTGTTTTTGCAGGCACGCACGAGATTTTTTATCCTGAAGCGCTAAGGCTTGAAAAGCGGCTTAAGGAGAGCGGCGCAGACTGTCGGCTGATTGTTGGCGAGGGAATGAATCACGTCTGGGTGAGCTACCCTATGAGAGAGGGAAGAGAGGCTATAGAGCAGATTTCAGAGCTTTTTAAAAAATAAACCGATGCACTACGCATCGGTTTATTTTTGCTATTGCATGGTTATTTTGACAGAATATTCGTTTTCAAGAACACCTGTGTTAAGCTGCATAAGCCTTGCCGCTCTGTTTTCAAGCTGACTGATTCTAAAAGCGTTTTCGCTTGTACTCTCAAGCTTTTTCAAAGATGTGGAGATGGGGATATTCCCTTTGGCGTTTCTAAGTATCTGTGCGCCTCTTTCGTTAAAGGCTAAAATTCGTATGTACGGTACGGGCAGGATGTCGCTTTTCTCAATTCCAAGCGCAAGATGAAGCACACAGCGGCGGATTCTTGCCAAAGTGACGTTTTTGGATTTTATTTTTAAGAGCAGACTCTCATAATCGTTCGGCGAATTTTCAGCTGCTTTGATTATTCTGTCAGCGACAGTTTCGCTCATTTCAGGTAGCTTCATAAGCCGTTGCTTGTCGGCGGTAAGCAGGTGGTAGAAAAGCACACTGTCGGCGGCATGAGGGTAAAGCGGAGCGGGAGGAGCAAAGCCTTTGGGGATATATTCAGTAAATTCGGGATTTTCTCTTAAAAATGAGCCGCAGGCAAAGCCGCTTTCGATTGTTTCATGAGAAGTCCTGTCTATCTTCTCGTTCGTCCAGTTATGATTCATACCTATCCGCTTTATCGGCATAATGTCAGTGTCTGGACAGTGTCTTTTGAGCGCACGGATATATTCAACTGCAAGTGTGCTGTTTGGAGAAGCTAAAATTTTTGCTCCGCCTTCACCAATTTTTTCAGTGGCAGCCTGTTCAATTGCAGATGGGTATGACGCTCCGTCTGCGACAAGAGAGCGCAAAAGCTCGCTGTCTTCAAGCTCGTCAAGTGTTTTAGCGGCTTCAAGCAGCTTGTCCTTGTCAGGATATTCGCTCCCGAAAGCTAGTGTGTCGATTGAAAGCTGAGAGAGTATCTGAACGCTTGAATCGGCAAAGGTTTTCGCACTGCTGCATGAATATGGCGCAGAAAGTTCAACTACAAGATCCGCTCCGTTTTTGATTGCGGCTTGGGCACGAAAATACTTTGAGCAGCAAGCCGTTTCACCTCGCTGAACTGCCGCACCGCTCATTACAACGACAATTTTGTCCGCTCCGCTTTTGCGAACCTGCTCAAGCAGATAGGCATGACCGTTGTGAAAGGGATTAAATTCTGCGACTATTCCCACCGTTTTCATAGCTAAGTACCTCGCTTTAGATAAATCAGTCGGCTAGAAAAATTTGGTTTTCTAAAGCATAAGCTCTCTTGACAAAACCTCATTTTAACTGTACAATAAAGATAGAAAAAAACACACGAAAAAAGAAGAAAACCATGAATAAACAGATTCACAAAGGACATAGATAACAAATGAAAGTTGAGCAAGCGGGATTTTCATAGCTTTCGTGAGCATGAAGTGTTGGAAATGCTGCTGCTTTTTTGTTTTCCATAGAAAAATGCAAATGAAATAGCACGAATCGTGTTAATAGGTTTGGAAATTTAGAAAATGTTATAAACGTAAATATAGACGAGCTTTGTGAGATTGACAATATTAGCAATTAGCAAAAATACAGCGGCACACTTGACATATTTTGGATCTGCATTTAACAAGCTTGGAATTACTGCGGATTCAACTGGGAATTTGCATATGCGTGAAACTATCTTTGCGTTTGTATCAGTAAATAAAGTAGAAAGGACAGCTTTGTAAGGCTATCTATCCAAATATTGCTGAGAAATTTAACACCAATGATTTTAATATTAAGCTTTGCATAAGAGCATCTATTTAAAAATCGCGGGAAAGAGGTTCTAACAATGACAAGCGAAAAAATTTTTGCAAATGGACTGTCAAAAGTCATATTGCGTTTTCAAACAAAGAATTTGTTTTGATTTTATCAGAAAATATTGTGAAGAAATTAAAAGAATTACAGTGAAAGAAAACAAGTTTTGAGCAAGATAAAATGATAAATATTTAAGGTATGAGTGATTTTTACATCTTTTTCGAGTGACTTTTTCTATCTTTATTATACTCTAAAATCCAACTTTTTGTCAAGCACTTTTTAAGGTTTTAAAAAAATCTTTATGAATGAATGATTTATCTAATGGAAAAGTTTTTTAAAACTTGACTGTAAAAAAGATTTATGATATAATATAAAACAAGAAAGCAAGTATACCTCAAATAAAAAGGAGGCAG
>X368_European_Ground_Squirrel__coassemble_13_pt1 | contig 54398 bp, 44 predicted proteins | sample X368_European_Ground_Squirrel__metabat2_low_PE_002 | metagenome-assembled genome bin X368_European_Ground_Squirrel
GCCTCCTTTTATTTGAGGTATACTTGCTTTCTTGTTTTATATTATATCATAATTCGATTTTACAGTCAAGTGGGAATTAATCTTTTCCCGTTACAATAAAATTGTTTGGTAAGTCCACAACAAACCAGTCGTTGTTTACACGCACTCGTTTTCAGACTATAATTAAATCAGTGATTGCAATTACGGACTTTTCCTTGAGTCATTATGTCTGCTTTATAGACAGTCATCCACGCTTTTATTAATGAGTTTGTGTTACTCAACAGATTGAATAAGTAATGATAAAAAAATATTGCTTTCGATTACAAATTTAAACATTAGTGATGTAAAATGAAGACAGCAGCTATTTATGTTTCTAAAGGCAAAAGCACAGTTGCCGTGCTAAGAGCGTTCGGAGAAGTAGTGGATTTATTAATAATGACAGCAATGACAGCGAGACTGGAAACAACTTGTTGAACTCATAAAGGTTCTGCTAGGTGAATCAAAGGTTGTTATGGAGCATACCAGTACATATTTTGAATCCATCGCACAGTTTTTTCGTGATAACGGTACATTTGTTTGCCGTAGTCAATGTGTTTTTGGCACTTGACTATGGCAAAAACTTTTTGAGAAATGTCAAGACGGACAAGAAAGAGGATTTAATCTCACTTCCTGTAACTGCTTTTTCAGGGCTTGCTGCTCCGCCGTATTAGTCTGGACAGTTTGATATTTCTTCAAGACACATATCTAAATGCAGATTATCGTCGCTCAGAAAGCAAACCGCAAGATGAACCTATATATCAGTTCATTGATAAGAAAAATTTCAAGGGAAAACATTATTATTCCTGCAGAATCGTTGTTTCAAATAAATTTCTGCGTATTTATTATGCCAGAGTAAATGAAGCCTTAGCAAATGCTTAAGTGATTTTTTTCATAATCCTATTTGACTGCTGTTAAAAAAATCTTTTTTCTTTATAAATTATTTGTGAGCTTTTATCTTTCGGTCTTTAGTTCTAAATTTCCACAAAAAAAGTCTGTCATTTTTGTGCAAAACATAAAAAGATGAGATTTTCGGGCATTTTTTTAGAGAAACCTCTTGAAAAATATAAAATGAATTGCTATAATATAAAATATATGAGATTTTTTCGGCTTTGTCAAGTAAATATTAAAATCTCAAAGAAAAAACAAAGGAGTTTTTATTATGAAAATACTGGTCGTTAATGCAGGTTCGTCATCTCTTAAGTATCAGCTTTTGGATATGACGAACGAGTCGGTGATCGCTAAAGGAAACTGCGACAGAATTGGAATCGGCGGACACATTTCTCACAAAACCTGCACAGGAAAAACGTTCGATGCCGACTGCACGTTTGCAACTCACACGGATGCTTTTGAAAAGCTTGTCGAGGTGCTTACCACAGGAGAAACTAAGGTTTTGGATTCGATGAATGAGATTTCTGCTGTAGGGCACAGGGTTGTTCATGGAGGTGAGCTTTTTAAGGAAACCTGCATTGTAACCGATGATGTTATTGAGGCTATTCAGCAGCTTTCAGAGCTAGCGCCTGTTCACAATCCGCCTCAGGCACTGGCACTTCTTGCCTGCAAAAAGGTTTTGTCGGAGGGCGTTCCTCAGGTTGCGGTGTTCGATACTGCTTTTCACCAGACTATGCCGAAAAAGGCTTATCTTTACGGTCTGCCGTATGAATGTTACGAGGAGCTTCAGGTGAGAAAGTACGGCTTTCACGGAACCTCTCACAGATATGTTTCAGCGGAGCTTGCAAAGCTGATGGGCAAAAAGCCTGAGGAGCTTAAGATAGTATCCTGCCATTTGGGCAACGGCTCATCAATCACTGCAGTTGACGGAGGAAAGAGCGTTGACACCACGATGGGCTTTACACCGCTTGACGGACTTATCATGGGAACACGCTGCGGTTCAGTCGATCCGTCTGCAATAGATTTTGTTGAAAAGAAAAAGGGCTTTACCCCTGATGAAATGACGGCTTATATGAATAAGGAGTCAGGATTTCTGGGAATTTCAGGAGTGTCGTCAGACAACCGTGATATAAGTGCGGCGGCAGCGCAGGGAAACGAGCGCTGTCAGATGGTCTGCGAGATGTTTTCATATGAAATCAAGAAATACATAGGAAGCTATGCGGCTGCGATGGGCGGTCTTGACGCTGTTTTGTTCACGGGCGGAATCGGCGAAAACGATGCTCCGACAAGAGCTAATTCATGTGAGGGTCTTGAATTTCTGGGAATAAAGATTGATCCTGAAAAGAACAAGGTAAGAGGCGAAGCGGCAAGAATTTCTACCGATGACAGTAAGGTTCAGGTTTGGGTAGTTCCGACAAACGAAGAACTGCTCATCGCAAGAGATACTCTGGCACTTGTTACTAAAGCTTAATTTATGATAAAGGCTGTGCGGTATATTTTGCCGTACAGCCTTTAAAAAAATACTTGAAAAGGTACTTGCAATTTGTTCTAAAATGGTGTATAATAAGTTTATGGCTAAAGGCGCGCTTTTAAAATGTGAGCGTTTTTTAGCCAAGACAACAAAAAGGTGGAAAAAAGAAGAAAAGAAAAAATAACAAAGAGAGGATGAAACTAAATGATTATGTGTTCTCAGTGCGGTGAAAGACCCGCAGTTGTATTTATTTCACAAATGAACAATGCGGCAAATAACGACAACAACAAAATGGGAAAGGGCTTGTGCGTTGTATGCGCCAGAAAGGCAGGAATACCGCAGGTTGACGAATATATGAAAAGGCTAGGAATTACCGATGAGGATATTGACGAGCTTGCTAATATTTCTAAGGATCTGGTCGATGACGGAGATTCGTTTGAATTTGGCGGAAGCTCGACTATGCCTGAGGTTTTTAACAATATGATGAACAGCTTTGGAAATTTAAACAGCGATGGATCTCAGCCGCCTGCAAATGTACCTAAGAAGAAAAGGGAAAAGAAAGCTAATGGCAAGTCGGCTTCAAACGGTGAGGAAAAATTCAAATATCTCAACACCTACTGCACTAATTTATCTAAGAGAGCTGAAAACGGCGAGCTTGACGCAGTAATTGGCAGACAGCGTGAGATTGACAGAGTTATTCAGATTCTTTCACGCAGACAAAAGAACAACCCCTGTCTTATCGGTGAACCCGGCGTAGGTAAAACGGCTATAGCGGAGGGAATAGCACAGCGTATCTGCGATGAACAGGTGCCGTTTGATTTGCGTAAAAAGAGAATTTATCTGCTTGATATGGCGGCTCTGCTTGCGGGAACGCAGTTTCGAGGACAGTTTGAAAGCCGCTGCAAGGGGCTTATCAATGAGGTTAAGAAGCACGGCAACGCTATACTCTTTATAGATGAGCTTCATTCCATTGTCGGAGCAGGAGATTCTGAGGGCAGCATGAATGCCTCCAACATACTTAAGCCTGCGCTTTCAAGGGGCGATATTCAGGTTATAGGTGCGACTACATTTAAAGAGTACAGAAAGTATATAGAAAAGGATGCGGCGCTTGAACGGCGTTTCCAGCCTGTGACGGTAAACGAGCCTACTGTAGAGGATACCGTTAAAATGCTTGAGGGAATCAAGAAATACTACGAAGCGCACCACAAAATTAAGGTTGGCGAAACGATTGTAAGAGAGTGTGCGATTTTGTCCGAGCGCTACATTACCGATAGATACCTCCCTGACAAGGCGATAGATTTGCTTGACGAGGCTTGTGCTTACGCTTCTATAAGGAACAATTCAATTGAAGAGTGCAAGCGTATTTCAGCGGAATATAACGCCGAAACACAAAAGCTCAATGAGATGGAAAACAACAGCGATGAGCCTGATTATGAGCTTATAGCCGAGCAGAAGATGAAGTGCCTGACGCTTGAGGACAGACTGAACGAGCTGCGCCCGGCAGCAGAAGCAGCAGAGGTTACGGAGGCTGATTTAGCGCACGTCATTGAGGTTTGGACAGGTATTCCCGCAAATAAAATCGAGGAAACCGAGTATGAAAAGATACGCTCGCTTCCCGATGCGCTTTCTAAGCGTGTAATTGGACAGCAACAGGCGATAGACGTCGTATGTGCGGCGGTTAAGAGGAGCAGAGTTCACCTGACAAAGAGAATCAGACCTGCGTCTTTTATCTTTGTAGGACCTACAGGAGTCGGAAAGACAGAGCTTGTAAAGGTGCTTGGCGAAACGCTTTTTGACGAAACAGAGCCGCTTATCAGAGTAGATATGTCGGAATATATGGAGCGTCACTCGGTGAGCAAGCTTATAGGTTCTCCTCCTGGATATGTAGGCTTTGACGAGGCAGGTCAGCTTACCGAAAAAATAAGGCGCAGACCCTACTCGGTGGTGCTGTTTGATGAGATTGAAAAGGCGCATCCCGATGTGATGAATATCATGCTTCAAATTTTAGACGAGGGAGAAATTCACGATGCACAGGGACGTCTTGTGTCCTTTAAGAATACCGTTATCGTAATGACGTCAAATGCAGGTTCGACCGACAGAGATACAGGAGTGGGCTTTAACAAGACTGACGCTGAAATCTCTAAGGACAAGGCTATGAAGGCTTTAAGAGAGTTCTTAAGACCCGAATTTATCGGCAGAATAGATGAGATAGTCGTCTTTAATCCGCTTACCAAGGACGACTACAAGAAAATTGCGGCGCTTATGCTTAATGAAACTAAGGAGGCGCTTGCCGAGAGGGCTATAAGCCTTTCTCACACCGACAATGCGCTTGAGGTTATCGCCGACAAGTCGTTCGGACAAAAGCTGGGCGGCAGAGATATACGCAGAGTTATCCGCGAGCAGGTAGAGGATAAGCTTGCAAATATAATCATCATAAGCGGCGAGGGAGCAATAGGAATGGCTCTGATAGACGCTTTGGATGGTGAAATTGTTATAAAAACTCAATAATGCTTCAAGGGCGAAGCAGATTTTAAACACCGCTTTGCTCCTTTTTGTCTGCGCAAAATGTAAAATTTCAATGATGATTGTATATTTACAGTATTAAATTATAAAAAAACGCCGATATTTCCCACTGCTCAAACGCTTTAATATTGGCAAAAAGACGGTAAAAGTATAGATTTAAGCTGCGCAGAGCACAAAAACGTTTTATTTTAAAACCAATTCATGCTTTGTTGATGAAATTGTCAGCGAAATATGGTACAATAATATTATTAAGGATAGATATGATTAAAAACAGGAGGAAAAGCTATGGCAAAAACTACTTCAAAATCCAAGACTATCACCAAGGAGGAGCTGAAAAAGCAGTTTGTAGACGTACTGCACAACGATTTTCAGACAACGCCTGACGAAGCGAGCGACCAGCAGGTTTACGAGGCGCTGACTAAAATTGTAGTCGGCATTTTAAAGGCTAAGCGCCGCCACTTTACAGTAAAGAACAGGTCTGAGGGCAAGAAAAAGGTTTACTATCTGTCGATGGAGTTTCTGATGGGAAGAAGCCTGAAAACCAGCATTTACAACCTTGAAATGGTTGATGAAACGGTGTCGATGCTTAAGGATTTCGGAATTTCCATCAAGGGAATTTACGAAATGGAGCCTGACGCAGGACTTGGAAACGGAGGACTCGGCAGACTTGCGGCTTGCTATCTTGACGCTTTAGCGGCAGACGGCTATCACGCTACGGGATATTCTATTTTGTACGAGTATGGAATTTTCAAGCAAAAGCTTGAAGATGGCTGGCAGACTGAGCTTCCGGACAATTGGCTTCCTGGCGGCTCTGCGCTTTTGGTTTCAGTTCCGTCAGCGGCTATTGAGGTTCGCTTTGACGGAAATTTAAGAGAATACTGGGACAACAGCTTCCACTGTGTAGAGCTTGAAAACTACACCTCTGTTCTGGCTGTACCGTATGATATGTACGTTTCAGGCTATGACAGCGAGGCGGTATCAAAGCTTCGTTTGTGGAAAGCGGAGGTTCCGTCCTTTGACATGGCTATGTTCAACAAGGGCGATTACTCAAAGGCTCTTGGCAGAAACATTATGTCGCAGGCTATCACAAAGGTTTTGTATCCGAACGACAACCATGCGGAAGGCAAATCGCTCCGTCTGCGTCAGCAGTATTTCATGGTAGCGGCTTCGATAGGAGATATAGTAAACACGCACATGAACGTTTACGGAACGCTTGACAATTTAGCCGACAAGGTTGCGATTCACATAAACGACACCCACCCGACTTTGGCGATTCCCGAGCTTATGAGAATTATGCTTGACGACTGCGGATATGACTGGGATCAGGCATGGGATATTGTAACAAAAACCTTTGCGTATACAAACCACACGGTAATGCCTGAAGCGCTTGAAAAGTGGGACTGCAATCTTTTAAAGAGCGTCACGCCCAGAATTTTCTCAATTATTGTTGAAATAAACGAGTGTTACTGCCGTCAGCTGTGGGAAAAGTATCAGGACGAAGCAAAGGTTACTCATATGTCGATAATTGAAAACAACATGGTTAAGATGGCGACACTCTGCGTTCACGCAAGTCACCATGTAAACGGAGTCGCAAAGATTCACTCTGAAATTATCAAGAAGGAAACCTTTAAGGACGAGTACGACTACACGCCTGAGAAATTCACCAATGTCACAAACGGCATTGCCTATAGAAGATGGCTTTACCAGTCCAACGCAGGACTTACCTCGTTGCTGACTGAGTGCATAGGAAAGGAATTTTTAAAGGACGCTTCAAAGCTTAGCGCATTCAACAAGTTTGCAAACGACAAGGCAGTGCTTGAAAAGCTGCTTGAGATTAAGAAAGCGAACAAGGAGAGCTTTGCTAAATATGTAAAGAACGAGTACGGAGTAATTTTAAACACCGATTCTATCTTTGACGTTCAGGTAAAGCGTCTGCACGAGTACAAGCGTCAGCAGCTAAATGCGCTCAACATCATAGCCGAATACAACTATCTCAAGGCAAATCCCGACGCTCCGTTTGTTCCAAAGACCTATATCTTTGCGGCAAAGGCGGCTCCAGGCTACTACATGGCGAAGCAGATTATCAAGCTCATCTGGAACATCTCTCAGGAGCTTAAAAAGGACAAGAAGCTTAATGAAAAGCTCAACGTAATTTTTATGGAGGACTACTGTGTTTCGCTTTCAGAAATACTAATGCCTGCGGCGGACATTTCCGAGCAGATTTCGCTTGCAGGAACTGAAGCCTCAGGAACTGGAAATATGAAGCTTATGATTAACGGTGCGGTAACGCTTGGAACGCTTGACGGAGCAAACGTTGAGATTCACGAGCAGGTCGGAGATGAAAACATTCTGCTGTTCGGAATGAACGTTGACGAGGTTGAAGCCGCAAAGCCTAACTATAGACCGATGGATTTCTACAATTCAAACGGAGTGCTTAAGAGTGCGGTTGATATGCTTGAAAGCGGTATAAACGGTGAAAACTTCCATGAAATTTCCAACACACTCAAGAACGTTGACACCTACATGGCATTTGCCGATTTTGCCTCATATCAGGCGGCTCAAAAGCGAGCAAGCGAAAGCTACAGCGATCCGCTCAAGTGGGCTAACATGAGCCTTGCGAACATCGCAGGCGCAGGAATTTTCTCGGCGGACAGATCCGTTGAGGAATATGCACAGAATATTTGGAAGCTTAATAAGTAAAAAGCATAAAAAAGACTGCGAATTTAACGCAGTCTTTTTTTGTATCACTTATTCTTACTATAAACCTCATACTCGTCCCAGATTTTCTCTAGCTTTTCAAAGCTTTCCCGAACCGACTGCTCACAGCTTTTTGAAACGGCAGCAATCAGAGCGTTTATCAGGCTAAGAGGTGCCGCAAGCGAATCGGCGAAGGAGTTCATATCGCTCCTTACCAAAAGCAAATCGTCCGCATGGGGAGCTAAGGTTGAAGCGTCCGAATCGGTAAGCGCAATGACATGAGCGTTCTGATTTTTGGCATATTTGAGCATTTGCTCGGTCTGACGGGAATATCTCGGAAATGAAATTCCGATAATCACGTCCTTTTCGTTAATCCTCATAAGCTGCTCGAAAAGCTCGCTTGTCGTGGTGTTCCTCACCTGCCGTACTCTGGGAAACATCAGTGAAAAATAGTAGTTGAGAAATTTTGCAAGCGGCTCTGCGCTTCTTGCTCCTAGAATATAAATGGTGTCGCTGCGAATTATCGCATTTACTGCATTGGTAAAGTCGGTTTTTGAGGTTTCCTCAAGCGTTCGCCGTATGTTTTCTGCATCTCTTAACAGTACTTGGTTTAAAATGTCTTCGCTGCTGATTATGTCGCTCGTCATCTCTATTCGTTGAACGCTTGTCAGCTTGTTTCTCATGAGCTTTCTGAGCGAACGCTGCAAAGCAGGATAGCCGTCAAAGCCAAGCATATAGGCAAACCTCACAACGGTGGATTCGCTAACTCCGACCTTCTCGCCGAGCTTCTGAGCCGTCATGTACGCCGCCTTGTCGTAATGCTCCTTTATGTATTGTGCAATCAGCCTGTGACCCTTTGAAAAATCCGCAGACCGCTCATCTATAATTTCAAATAAATCCATTTCCATAGTTTTTACCATCCCAATAAAATCATTCAAACATTTTCTTCGTCCTTTCAGCAAGCCGCTTGCGCCGTTTTTTGGTTAGAACTGCATTGTATTTAAGCTTGCCTCTAACCTCCTCGTAAAGCGAACCCTCCTCTAAGCATTCAAGCTCTTTGGCATCAACTAAGCGGCTGTTTGAATTTTCATCAATCAGCACCGCAACACCGTTTTCTATTCTGTCTAAAGAGAAAATCATTCCTTACCGCTCTCCTCTACACTAAGTCCCTCTCCGTCCGAAAGAAAGGTTATATTCCCATCCTCTGCGGTTATGTAAACTGTTGGCGAATATTTTTTTATCCTTGTAAGCGTTTCTTCGTCGGGATGACCATACTTGTTGTCTACTCCGCAGGAAATAACCGTGTAGCTTGGCATTACTGCGGCAAGAAATTCCGAGCTGCTTGAGGTGTCGCTGCCGTGATGAGCCGCTTTAAGCACATCTGCCGAAAGATCTACGTTGCGCTCTAAAAATTCCGCTTCTTCCTCAAGCTCGCAGTCGCCTGTTATCAAAAAACTGTTTTCTCCGTGAATTATCTTGACGAGAACAGAGTAGTTGTTCTTACTTGAATATTCTCCCTGTGGAGCGTAGGTTTGTATCTCGCACGAGCCGAGAGTAAAGCTTTCGTCCGCCGCCGCATGAAATTTCAAATCCTTAGCATCCATTGAATCGAGAAGATTCTCATAAACCGCCGTTGTCGGGACAAGAGAATCAGGCATTTGTGTCGTTATAATCGTGCCAATTTCAAAGGTGTCTACAATTTCAGCCGCTTCACCCATGTGATCTGCATCCATATGCGTTATCACAAAGTATTCAAGCTCCTCTACACCCTCGTTCTCAAGGTGGTTGATCACCGTGTTGTCGCTGTCGCGATCTCCTGTGTCAATCAGCATATAGCTGCCGTCCGAGCAGACAAGTGTTGAATCGCCCTGACCCACATCAATAAATTCAACGGTCGTGTCAGCCTTCTCCTGCGCCTCGCTCCTTTCAACGGTAACTGATGATGAGGAGCTGTCAGTGTCGGGAAGTCCATTTTTGCCGATATAGTACGAAGCTAACGCTATAATAAGCACAAAAATCGAAAAGAGCAAATCCTTTACAAATTTTTTTTGACTTCTGCTAGGCTTCTTTTTTGATTTCCTTGAATCCGCCATTTTTACCTCTATTTTCCCTGTCGCTCGTACCATTCTTCCTTGGTAAGATAAATCTTTCTCGGCTTTGCACCCTCCTGCGGTCCTATAATTCCCATAGCTTCAATGTCGTCCATTATCCTTGCTGCTCTCGGGAAACCAAGCTTTAGCTTGCGCTGTAAAAACGCAGTGGAGGCATTGCCTGTTTCAACAATAATCGTTATCGCCTGATTAACTAAATCATCATCAGGGTTAATTGAAATTTCCGCTTCGTCCTCGTTCTTAGGCTTAGGCATATTTTCCTCAACCTCGTGAATTACATTCTGATCGTACTCTGCTCCCTGCTCGTTTTTCAGGAAGCTTACTACCGCTTTAATTTCTGCTGTAGAAGAAAATCCGCTCTGAATACGAAGCGGTTTAGGATAGCCTACAGGCTTGTAAAGCATATCGCCCTTGCCGAGAAGCTTTTCCGCTCCCACTTCGTCTAAAATTACGCGAGAGTCTGTGTTGTTTGAAACCATAAGCGCAGTTCTTGACGGAATGTTTGCCTTGATAAGTCCTGTGAGTACGTCCACTCTCGGCGACTGTGTGGCTATAAGCATATGCATTCCTGCCGCACGGGCAAGCTGTGCTAAGCGCATCACCGATTCCTCAACCTCGTTTTTTGCCGCAAGCATAAGGTCTGCAAACTCGTCAACGACAATTACAATCTGTTCAAGCGGAGTACGCTCACATTCAGGGTCGCTTTGCCGCATTTCCTCAACCATAGCGTTGTAGTCCTCAAGATTTTTGGTACCGTTAGCTTCAAACAGCTTGTAGCGGCGCATCATTTCGTTCACCGCCCAGCTCAAAGCTCCCGCAGCTTTAAGAGGCTCGGTTACAACCGGAATCAGCAGATGAGGTATGCCGTTGTAGACTGGAAACTCAACCTTTTTCGGGTCTATAAGTATAAGCTTAACCTCGTCAGGGGAGGCATGATAGAGAATGTTAAGTATAATTGAATTGGTAAAAACGCTCTTTCCTGAACCTGTAGTTCCTGCAATAAGCATATGCGGCATATTCGCAATGTTTCCGATTATAATATTGCCCTCTATGTCCTTGCCCACCGCAAAGGAAAGCTTGCCCTTTGCACGGCGGTAGTCCTCGCTGTCTATAAGTTCACGCATTGACACATTGTCTCGGTGGTTGTTCGGTATCTCTATTCCTATAGCAGGCTTGCCGGGAATCGGTGCTTCAATACGCACGCTGTCTGCGGCTAAATTAAGTGCTATGTCGTCAGCCAATGATGTTACCTGCTTTACCTTGACGCCTGCCGCAGGCTGAAGCTCAAAGCGTGTTACCGACGGACCACGGTGTATGCCGACAATTCTCGTTTTAACGCCGAACGTTTCAAGCGTTTCCACAAGCTTTGAGGATTTGTCGGAGATTTCACGCTGAATGTCCTCGTCAGAAGCCGTTCTGTTTGTTTCCTCAAGCAGCTCGACAGGCGGATAAACATAGGTTGAAACCTTTTCTGTTTTTTCGCTTTCAAACATAGCGGTTTGCCCGTTAGGCTCTACTATAACATTTTCTTTTCTGCGTTTCTTACTCTTAGGCTCTTTCGCAGCGTTCTTTATAAGCTCGTCAAGCGCAATCTGTTCGGCAAGCTTTTGCTTTTCAACCTTAACCTGCTGTGACGGCGAAAGCTCTTTTTCGTTCTCGTCAGACACTGGAGCTTCAAATTCCTCCGCACGCTTTTTAGCCTCCTCCTCTTCACGCCTTAAGGACGCTAAATGCACCATTGCAAAGTCTGTGCTGCGCTTTTTCCTCTCTCTTTTTGGCTGTTCTACAGGCTGCGGAGGGAAAAACTCCTGCTCATTTTCACGCTGTGCCGCACGCTCCGCTCTGTCCTGCGCTATCGCCCTTGCAGAGCCTGTGAAGGGCTTGGACAAGGCTCTCAAAAGCTGCGGAAGAGTTATATCAGAAAGCAGAAGCGCAAAAAGAATTATCAGCAAAATTATCAGAATTTTTGCTCCTAAGCTTCCGAAAAGGCTCACCAGCGACCATCCAAAAACTGCGCCTGCGAGTCCGCCGCCGTTTAAGCTTACTCCCTCAAGGTAAAGCCCTCTTAGCTTGAGCCAGAAGCTTGCTCCCTCAACCTCGCCGCCGAAGAAAATCTGCGCCGCTCCGCTTAGAAGCAGAATCATCACCAACCCCTGCACAGCCCTTGAAATTACTGCGCTTTTGGACTTTTCCGAAGCGATAGTGAGCGCCATGTAGATTATGAAAATGCCGAATACAAAAACGCTTGCACCTAACATACCTCTGTTAAAGTCGTAGAGAATTTTCCACAGTCCATCACCCTTGACAAAGGTAAGTATAATCTCAAATATCCCGTAAAAGAAAAGCACAAAAGACCAAAAACGGCGAAGCTCTCTGAATTTAGCCTGATCCGCCGTGGAAGCTTTATTGTTCTTTTTAGCTGAAGCTGAAGACGTAGATTTTGTTTTTGCCGCCGTCTTAGATGAACCTGTTTTCTTTTCCGCCAATTTATGTACCTCTTTTTCTATGTATGCGGACTTTTTTGTCCGCTTAGTTTTTTTCAATTTCCTTGTAAAGCCAGTCAATAGCGTCCGAAAGTCCGCCGAGCGAATCAATCAGACCGCAGTCAACCGCTGCTTGTCCGTCAATAACCGTTCCCATATCCATTACAATTTCGCCTGTCGCCATCATAAGCTCGCGGAATTTTTTTCTCCTATGGACGAGTTTTGAGTGATAAATCGTACAATTCTGTCCTGCATTTTTTGAAAGTAGAAAATAGTCTGCTCTACTCCGACAACAGGACCGTTCATTCTGACAGGGTGGATAGTCATCGTTGCGCTGGGAACAATAAACGAACGTTTGGCGCAGACTGCAAGCGGTACGCCGATAGAATGACCGCCGCCTAAAACAATAGACGCAGTAGGCTTTTTCATTCCTGCAACAAGCTCCGCAATCGCAAGCCCTGCTTCAACATCGCCGCCTACAGTGTTAATCACAATCAGCAACCCGTCAACACTTTCGTCTTGCTCAACTGCTACAAGAGCGGGAATGATATGCTCGTACTTTGTAGTTTTGTTGTCGGGTGGGAGAATGTAATGACCCTCTACCTGACCTATAATGGTTAAGCAACTGATATTATGCTTGCCGCCCGAAGCAGAAGCTATTCCGAACTCCTTTATCGAAGCTCCGTTTTGCTCGACTGTGCCTTTTTCTTCACACGGTGCCAAAGCAGGCTCGGCGTTGTCTGAAAAGCTCCACTGTGACGGCGCAAAGCAGTAATCGCCGCTGAAATAGTCTGTTTTAATTTTTTTATTCTTATGCTTTTTTGACTTTGACATATAAAAACCTCCGCATTGCCTTTGCGCTTTTTATGTATATTATGAGCGATAGTCTCAAAAAATATGCGCAAAAAACATTTAGCTACGAGGCTTTAATTCTTCCTATTTTAATTATAACACATAAGAGCGAATTTGTCAAGTCAAAGAGAAAGAATATGCTGTATTTTGCCTGCTTGCATCTGGAAAATGAGCAATAAATTTGTTTGTGCCGCATTTTTGCTTGACATAAAAAACAAAATGTGCTATAATAATTCAAGCAAGCAGTTTAAAGACTGTACAGGGTATGTTGAAACTCTGAAAGCCTAAACGTTGATTTTAACAATTTTTTTGGAGAAAAAAGTATGAGCATCTGGGACGCATTTAATAAAATTTCGTCGCCTAAGTCAAACTTAGGCGGCAGGATAGAATACATCATTGCAGGGCTTGGAAATCCTGGAATTTCCTATGAGGGTTCAAGGCATAACGCAGGATTTATGGCGGTTGAAGCTTTAGAAAAAAAATATGGCTTTGAACTTAAAAGTCATAAATTCAAAGCTCTTGTCGGCGAAGCGGTGATTGCGGACAAGCGTGTCTTGGTTTTAAAGCCGCAGACCTATATGAACAACAGCGGCGAAGCGATAGCTCAGGCGGCTGATTTTTACAAGCTTGACGCTGACAACATAATCGTAATTTTTGACGATATTTCGCTTGAACCTGGGAATATCCGTATCAGACGAAAGGGAAGCTCAGGCGGTCATAATGGAATTAAGAGTATAATTGAACTGCTTGATTCGGAGGATTTTCCTCGTATCAAGCTTGGAGTGGGCGCAAAGCCGCACAGGGATTATGATCTTGCCGACTGGGTTCTCGGAAAATTCACCGATGAGCAAAGGCAGTCTTTTGATTCAAGGCTTGACGATGTTTGTGATGCTGTAGAGCTTATTTTAAGCGGCAAAATCGATGAGGCTATGAATAACTACAACTAGAGCGTGTTGAACGACAGTGTCAACACACCCTGAATAAAATGCTTTAAAAATTCGTTCTCTGAGCGGATTTTTTTCTGACTTTTTTGATATTTGTCCTTCCTAAAATGTAATCGACTGAAACATCATAGAAGTCCGCAAGTATCAAAAGATGTTCAACGGGAATGGTCAGCACTCCTCTTTCATATCTTGAATAAACTGTCTGACTTGTAAAAAGTAGCTTTGCCACTTCAGTTTGTGTCAGGTCAGCGTCCTCACGCAAATCCCGCAGTCTTTGAAAATACATAAATTTAGCTCCTTATTTTTGTGCATTTTGACGAAATTTATTTAGTACCGTTCGGTACTATTGACTTTATCATATTCTTGTGATATAATATGGTTACTAGTACTTTTAGGTACTAAAATTTATTGCAAGAGAGGTTTTTAAAATGGAAGAGGAGATTTATCTGCACAAAAAGGAGCTTGTAAAATGCCTTATTTGTGTTGCAATTGGTATTGTGGTAGGAATAGCGATGCTGGTTGAGCAGGGCGGCTTTGGCGGAGAGTCGCTTGCTGTGGTTATTGTTGGCAGTATTTTAGTTTCGCTTTTTTTCGGAATATTTATCGGTGGAGCGATAATAGGATGGATGAAGCTGCCAAGTCTGCCGTTTACAATAGGCGGCGACGCCGCATGGATATTCGTGGGATTATTCATTCAATTTATCTATCGTTTTATGGGCGCATTTTTTCTTGGCTGGGCATTTTTGCTTTACTACCTTATCAAGGATATTATTTTCCTGATTGTACATCGCACAAAAAGCGAGTAAAATTTTTATTAAGGCTTGAGTGACATTTGCTTTTGATATTATGGAGGATAAAAAATGTTTGATGATTCGATCGGCTCTGCTGTGGCTAGGATAGTTATTAAGCTAGGCTTGTCAATAGCAGTTTTGATTTTTGGAATGAAGCTTTTGGACTTCAATAAATATACTATAAGCGAGCTTATTTTAGGCAGTATAGCTATAGTTTTTCTGATATACATGGTGGTGACTGTTGTAGTATTTACATTAAAAATTGTCGGAATCATTGACGAATTTATCTTTCCGTTTGTTCCTAAATATTCAATCGGGGATAGCTCCTATGGCAGCTATGAGTTCAGTATTGTTTCTGCAATAATAATTGGCGTCTTGATATATTTTGGATATAAATTTGCAAAAAATACAGCAATACCCAAGTATAACGAGATCGTTGCAGAGCTAGGGCTTAGCACTGATCAGCAGTACTATGTGTTTGCAGGGCTAGGATTGCTGTTTTTTGTTGTAGATGTTATTCGCCTTATCGCCGCAATAAGAAACAATTAAGGGATTAGGCACACAAAAAGCACCTGACGAGTTTTTCACATTTTTGAATAAAAGCTCAATTATTTTTAGATATTGCACTTGAAAAACGGTTCCGCTTGTGGTATAATAAAAACAAGCGGAGCTTTTTCTTTGTAAGTAAAGCTTCAAGCTTCGGCATAAATGTGCATAAAGTTGATGTATATACAGCTAAAGCTCATTTTATTAGCTTTAATAGGGCGAACATTGTCATATTTGGCAATGTCCGTCCGTTTGTGCGTGGAAGGGTAAACGGCATGAATATATTTAAGGATATTTTGGAAAAAACAAGCTTTTTTAAAGAGCTTCACAAAACCTTGTCAGGAGGCTTTTCACCAGTGTATGTCACAGGTGTTTCGGCTGTTCACAAGGCGCATATAGCATATTGCTTAAGCGGAGATTCACCGATTTTGATGATTTGCAACGATGAAGCGGCGGCTTTAAAGACTGTGGAGGATATAAACACCTTTGCTGATTTTCCGACTGCCTGCCTTTTTCCTGAAAAGGAGCTTGTCTATGCGGCAATGGAGGGGGCTTCGTCTGATTATGAGCATAAGAGAATAGAAGCTTTGTCGCTTATACGCACGGGCAGGAGAAGAGTGCTGTGCGCTTCCTGCACAGCGGCTTTACAGGCAACAATTCCGCCTGGAACGCTGGATAAATACAGCTTTGAAATAAGCGCATCGCAGGAGCTTGCGACAGACGACTTGATAAATAAGCTTTTAGCTTCAGGCTACAGCCGCTGTGATATGGTCGAGGGTCAGGCGCAGTTTTCGGTTCGCGGCTCGGTGATTGATATTTTTCCAGTGTCAGAATCAAGACCGATAAGAATAGAGCTTTGGGGAGATGAGGTTGACAGTATTTCATATTTTGATACCGATTCTCAGCGCAGAACTGACAGTGTAGAAAGCGTCACCGTTTTCCCATCGCTTGAAATTATCTTTGAATCCTTTGAACAACTGAATGAAAGGCTTGACGAGCTTTCAAAGCGTGTAAGAGGAGCGAACATTGATAAAATCCGCAGTCATTTAGCGTACGATTCAGAGCTTGCTCAGGCAGGAATTTCGCTTTCAAATCTTGATAAGTACTATTCACTTGCCTATGAAAAGCCGTCATATGTGTTTGACTATTTTGAAAATGCAGTCTGCATAATGTCAGAGTACACCTCTTCGCTTGAAAATATCCGTAGCTCGCTTTCACAACGCAGAGAGGAGCTTAAGCTTTTGTACGAGGACGGCGTGCTTTTCAAAGGGCTTGATCTGCCGCAGCCTGATGTAGCTTCACTTGCAGAAAATGCGCTCAAAATGCCGTGCGTTTTTTTGGATACCTTTATGCGCCAAAACGGAAATGTGCATTTTAAAAAGCTGATAAACACCGACTGTCGTCAGACGGCAGGCTGGGGAGGGAGCAGCTTGGCGCTTGAAGAGCAGCTTCATGAGCTTGTAGACGATGGCTACAGCGTCATTTTGCTTGCAGGCTCTGAAAAAACCTTGCCGATTATAATTAACGACTTGAGACAGGATGGATTTGACGCAGTTGAAATTTCAAAGGAAAGTCGGCTTGAAGCAGGTGTGATTTATGCTAAGACAGGCTCTCTCTCGGCAGGAATAGATTATCCTTACGCAAAATGCGCAGTAATTACCCAGCTTAAGGCAATGACGGCAAAGCGCAAAAAGCCTCGCTATAAAAAGGGCGATGAGATAAGCTCGCTTTCAGAGCTAAGCGTCGGCGATCTGGTTGTTCATTCAATGCACGGAATCGGCAGATTTTCAGGAATACAGAGCATTGAATCAGGAGGTATTAAAAAGGATTATATCAAGATAAAATACGCAGGAACGGACGTGCTGTATGTTCCCGTAACACAGCTTGATTTGGTTTCACGCTATGTAAGCGGCGGCAATGATGAGAATGTGAAGCTGCACAGACTTGGTTCAAGCGAATGGCAGCGCACCCGCAGCAGAGTTCGTTCTGCGGTAAAGGATATGGCGCAGGAGCTTACTACACTTTACGCACAGCGTCAGCAGGCGCAGGGCTTTGCCTTTTCGCCCGACAACGACTGGCAGCTTGATTTTGAAGAGCGGTTTGACTATCAAGAAACGGACGACCAGCTCAGATGCGTCCGTGAAATCAAGCAGGATATGGAAAGAGCCGTTCCAATGGATCGCTTTTTGTGCGGAGATGTCGGATTTGGAAAAACCGAGGTCGCTTTTCGTGCGGCATTTAAGTGCGTGCTTGATTCAAAGCAGGCAGCGATTTTAGTACCCACAACGGTTTTGGCTTGGCAGCATTATCAGACGGCGATTAAGCGTTTTGAGCATTTTCCAATAAAGGTTGAGATGCTCTCACGCTTTCGCTCCGCTTCACAGCAGCAGGCGACTATACGTGAGCTTAAGAGGGGAACTGTTGATATAGTTATCGGTACTCACAGGCTTGTACAAAAGGACGTGGGCTTTAAGGACTTGGGGCTTGTGATAGTTGACGAGGAGCAGCGCTTCGGAGTTGCGGCTAAAGAGAAGCTCAAGGAGCTTTTCAAGGGAGTAGACGTGCTTACGCTTTCTGCAACGCCTATTCCCAGAACGCTTAATATGGCGCTTTCAGGGATAAGGGATATGTCGGTTATCGAGGAGCCGCCGCAGGACAGACAGACGGTGCAGACCTATGTAATAGAGCATGATATGGGGGTAATCGTTCAGGCTGTAAGTAAAGAGCTTAGACGAGGTGGACAGGTTTACTATCTTCACAACCGTATTGACAGCATTTATTCAACCGCACAGAAGCTTTTGGAGCTTTTGCCTGACGCAAAAATAGGAGTTGCTCACGGCAGGCTTGCGGAATATGAGCTTAGTGAAATCTGGCGGCAGCTTGTAGAGGGCGAGATAAATATCCTTGTCTGCACGACGATAATTGAAACGGGAGTGGACGTGAGCAATGTCAATACTCTTATAGTCGAGGACGCAGACAAAATGGGCTTGTCACAGCTTTACCAGCTAAGAGGACGCGTAGGACGCTCAAGCAGACGAGCCTATGCCTATTTTACCTTCAAGCGAGGCAAGGTGCTTTCAGAGGTAGCTTCCAAACGGCTGGAGGCTATGAAGGAATTTACAAAGTTCGGTTCAGGCTTTCACATTGCAATGCGCGACCTTGAAATAAGAGGTGCAGGTTCAATTTTAAGCAGCCGTCAGCATGGTCATATGGAGGCGGTAGGGTATGACCTTTATCTTCAGATGCTCAATGAAGCAATAGCCGAGCAAAAGGGAGAAGCGCTTCCGCCATCGCCTGAAGACTGCATGATTGACGTTATGATTGACGCTTATATTCCTGAATACTATATAGAAAGCGACCTGCTGAGGATTGATGCCTACAGAAAGATAGCGTCAATTGTAACAGAGGAGGATTCAAGGGACGTTTTAGACGAGTTTATAGACAGATACGGCGAGCCGCCCGCTCCCGTTGTCGGACTTATCAATGTTGCCCTGATAAGAAATACAGCGTCAAAGCTGGGAATAAGGGAAATTACTCAAAGGGAAAGGAAAGTGTTTTTCTATATGCGTGACGTCAAAAGCGAATATGTAACTGCGCTTTTTAAAGCTTTTGATAACAGAGTCAGATTTTTACAGGGAGAGCAAATGGGATTTAGCGTTGAAACGCTTGAGATGCAAAAGCCTGTGCAGCTGATTAACGAGGTTACCAATTTGCTTAAGGATTATCAGAGCTAGTACCGCATATGCTTTTTTGCGAATTTTACGCTCTGGTTTTTGCACGTATTAGTCAAAAATAAGTTGAGGTTTTTGTGTATAATGACGATTGATTTTTATTGAAAAAGATTGTATAATTAAATGAGGGAATTTTAAAACAAGAATTTTGGAAATTCTTCTTACATCAAAGGCTTTTGCTTTTGACTAAACAAGATTATGAAAGGACTGGTTTTTGAATGATTTTTAAAAGAATAGCGGCTCTTGCCTGCACTTTAGCGGCGGCAAGCGTATTTGCAGTCAGCGCCTCCGCTGAAAACTATGCAACGGCGGGAATTGCGTGGATGATTAAGGACGAGTGGGAGCACCGCAATGCGGTTGGTCTTGAAGCGTTAAACGAGATGGAAACGGATCAGATTACCTGTCATCACGAGGACGTGAACATTACGGGAAACGGCGATTATACCGTACTGTTTTCAGGTTGGTGCCCTACAAACGAGAATTTGCAGTTTGATGTAGGAACGCTTGGACTAAGCACTGATTTAGACGTTGATGTTTATCCTGACTGTGTTATCACTCTTACCGACTGCACGATTGACGGCGTTACCTACACCTTTAACGAGCAGCCTGAGTTTGAGGAGGACGGCGACTATCACATTTTAAAGATTAAGAATGCTTACGGAGTGAATGCGGATACTACTCCTGAGATGGACGTCAAGCAGTGGAACACCACAGATCCCATCACAATCAACTTTAGCGTTTCAGGCTTGCCTGAGGACAAAATTGAGGACAACGAGGACGAGGTTATCGTGATAGATTACGTTTCATCGGCTTCTGATGAGGAGGAATCAGCGGAGGACGAAAGCGCAGAGGAATCTGTTGAAGAAAGCAGTGCGGACGAAAGCACGGCGGTTTCCGACACAGATTCTGTTGAGGAGTCCGATACAGAGTCTTCATCCTCGCTTTCATTACTTACCATCAGCCTTATAGCTCTTGCGGCGGTTGTGGTTATAGTTGTAATTATCGTTATTATAATTAAAACGGGCAAGAAAAAATCGTAAAGAATAAATAAAGCAGCCAAGGTTTAAAAGCTTTGGCTGCCTTTTTTGTGTTATTACTCTTCTGCGCTTTCAGCAGGTTCTTCGGTTTTGTTGAGATTTTCAACCGCAGCGATTGTTTCTCCGATGTCGGTGAGATTTTTCTGCAAAATGCTCTGTGCCTGTGTAAGCGTTTCATTCACGCTGTCAGAAAGTGCACGGCGGATTTCCGCATCCTTTTCAGTTGCGTTAGCTACAATCTCTTCCGCCTTTTTCTCGGCGTCCTGAATCATATTTGTGCCGATTTCTGTTGCCTGCTTGATAATCTCAGTTTCGCTTACAATCTGCATAGCCTGCTGCTTTGCAGCCTCAACGATTTCCTCAGCCTGCTTCTTAATCTTTTCACCCTCTGCAGTCGCCTCTGCAAGAATCGTTTCCTTGTTCTCCTGTGTTTCCTTAGCTTTCTTGATTTCCGCAGGCAGTCCAAGGCGAATCTGATCGATATAATCTCTCATCTGCTCGCAGTCAATCAGCTTTTTGTTTGAAAAAGGAACGGCGGACGAATTGTCTAAAAGCTCCTCCATCAAATCAATGATTTCATCAATATTCATTATAAACATCCTTTCCGTATGTATTTTTTTTAAAATTTATCAGCCGCTGTTAAACAGCCGTTTGTTTATGTCGCTTAAAATTTCCCAGTCCACAAAGCCGCTTATGTCGCCGCCTAAGCTTGCTATTTCCTTGACTACGCTTGAGGACAGATACATATTTTCCGTGCTTGTCGTTAAGAACACCGTTTCTGCCTCGGGGCAAAGCTTTTTGTTAGCCAAAGCCATCTGAAATTCATACTCGAAGTCAGACACTGCTCTGAGTCCCTTTACTATAGCGCAGGCACCTGTTGATTTAAGATAATCCGCTAAAAGCCCTGCGTTGCAGTCCACCACAACATTCTCAAGGTGTTTGGTGACACGCAGAATAAAATCCATGCGCTCCTCTACAGTAAAAACTGTGGAGGCTTTCTTTCCTGAATTAAATGAAACAAGCACTATAACCTTGTCAAATAGCTTTGATGCTCGTTCAATTATGTCTATATGTCCCTTTGTTACCGGGTCAAAGCTGCCGGGACAAACCGCAATTCTCATTTGTTTGTCAGCTCCCTGATTTGTGATATACTGTCAGTGTGGTTTTGCCATGCCTGTAGCACTTGCGAAGCTCTAAAGAATCATAGCTGTCCTTAAGCTCAAGCTCTCTTTCATGCTCGCAGACTACAATCGCTCCATCGTTAAGCTTTGAAGCTACTTTTTCAAGCGATTTCTCCACAAGCCCCTGCTTGTAGGGTGGATCAATAAAAACAATGTCAAAGCCCATCTTGGTATTGTTAAGATACTCAAAGCTGTCAATCTTAAGCACACGGGTATTCTTTACAAGCTTGCATACGTTGAGATTTTCCTTTATAACCGAAACCGCATCTGCGCTTGAATCAGTAAACACGCAGTAATTTGCCCCTCTGCTCATAGCTTCAATTCCAAGTTGTCCGCTTCCCGCAAAAAGATCAAGCACGCTTGCAGACGGCAAATCAAATTGTATTATTGAAAAAATAGCTTCCTTAACCTCATCGGTAGTCGGACGAATGTCAAGCGAATCAAGTGTTTTCAGCCTGCGTCCTCTCGCTGAACCTGTAATAACTCTCATTTTTTGTTCCTCTTACTTTTGCTAATCTAACGCTGTACTTATTATTATACAATAAATATTTCAGTTTGTCTATAGCAAAATATAATTTTTTTTCTGAATAAAAGAGAAATTTTGAGTTTTCATGCGCTGAATGTGACAAAAGGAACTCCAAAAAGAAGTTCCTTTTGTAAAAATTAGGGTGTTAAAAGTTAGAAACCGCTAAATTACTTTCTGCGTGTAACTACCAAAGCTGCGCCTGCAACTGCCGCAAGTGCTAAAGCAACTCCAGCAGGAGCGCCTGACTCTGCGCTTTCGGTTGTGTCGTCTGATGTCGCATCAGATGTTGTCGTTGAAGCAGAGCTTGATGTTGTGGTGGTAGTCGTAGTCGTAGTTGTTGAAGATGTCGAGGATGTTGTGTCTTCAGAAGAATCCTCATCAGAAGAATCATCAGAAGAATCCTCATCAGAAGAATCTTCATCGGAAGAATCAGCATCAGGATCCTCACCTAAACCACTGATTGTGAAGGTGATGGTGATTGTGCCGTCTTCGGTAGGAAGAGCGTCAGCATCTATTGAGCTGTCGCCATATGCATTGATAACAGCAATTCCAAGAGTGTCAAGGTCGTCCTTCATATAAACTGTATCGGCAGTATACTCTGTTCCGCACATATCAACAACTAGGTCTGTAACGGTAATTTCTTCGCCGTCAACATACGCTACACCGTCTTCATAGGTGCACTCAATGTCAGTAGTAACGATAAGCATATTAAACTTATCCGTTTCACCGCCTGTTTCCCACTCGGTATAAGTATCGTTGGCAGGCTCTGTATTGTACAGCATTGACCATGTTGAGCCCTCTCTTGTAAGGCTTGAATCCTCTGAATCAGCCCAACCTGTAGCAGAACCCTGCTCGTCAAGCGTGCCGCTGGTAGCAATAGAAACAGTGTATGTACCATCATACTGAACTGTAGTGTCTCCACACTCTACATCGGTATCAAAGCCATAAGCTCCGCCCTGAACACCAACCTGTGTCTGTGGGAACACTGCGTAATCGCCATCAGTGCCGTAAATATCACGATAGTTCCAAGTTGTATTTGTCTGGAACGCAATACCTGCGTTTCCTGCAGTGTCAAGCGCAGAAGCCTCTGTAGCGGCTGTCATTGCGAATGTTGACATAGCAATAGCCGAAGCAGCCATGCCTGCAAAAATCTTCTTGATTTTCATTATAATTACTTCCTTTCCAAAATAATTACTATTCAAAATTTATAATTTCATGCTTTGTAAATAGATATAGCTATCCCTTAAGCACAAAAACCTCATAATAAAATTGTACTATATTTTTCTTCACTTTTCAATTGACTTTTTGCACAAATTTTTCGCCTTTTCTTTGTGCAAATGTGATAAAAAAATCAAATATCGCAGTGCCTTGTACGAAAATGCTTAAAAACACTCATATTTTAATACGACCAAAATAAGGAAATCACAGCTTTTTCTTTTGTATATGACCCGTAATTGCAAGAACAATACTCTGCGGAGCAATGCGTGAAATTATGCTTAATACTTTCATATGCTCCTCTGGAATTATAATTCTCTCACCTTTGTCAAGTCCAAGCGCAGCGGCTTTAACGCAGTACTGCGGAGTAATCTGCTTGATTGCGAAATTTACGCCTGCAACGTCGTTAAACTCCGTATCGACAGGACCAGGGCAGAGCGCAGCAATCCTGACGCTGCTGTGAGCGGCTCTTAGCTCCTCGTGAATTGCGTTTGTAAGTGAAACGACATAAGCCTTTGTCGCATAGTAGACGGCCATGTTCGGACCTCCAGGCATAAGCCCTGCCGATGAAGCGACATTGAGAATCGTTCCCTTGTCCTTAGCCTTAAAATCCTTTAGAAACAAATTCGTAAGGTACATAAGCGAGGTACAGTTTAAGCTTGTCATATCCGCCAGTCTGTCAGGATCAGCCTTGTCAAAGCTCCCTGCTTCCCCGAAGCCTGCGCAGTTAATCAGCAGCTCGACATTTAAATCCTCCACGCTTTCATGCAAAATTACGCAAAAGCCTTTTTCAGCAAGATTTGCGACAATAATTCTCACTCTGACGTCTAAGCTTTGCGCAAGCTCGACTAGCTTGTCCTCTCTCCTTGCGGCAATTACAAGATTATACCCTCTTGAAGCGTAAAACCTTGCGAACTCTCTGCCAATCCCCGAGCTTGCCCCCGTAATAACAGCCCATTTTTCCATGTAAAAACGTCCTTTCTATAAAAAATTGACTATACCTATTATAACTCCTTTCCCATGAAAAGTCAATGGAAATTAAGAACATATTTTTAATCTATTAAAATTTGAAAATTTCCAAAAAAAGTTTGCAATTAGCTATTGACAAATCAACAAAAATGTGAGATAATTGTTTTAATAAATTTTTTTGCTGAAAGGTAGATATTTATGTCAAACAATAAAACAACTCTGGTCATTATGGCGGCTGGACTTGGCACTCGCTACGGCGAGGGTAAGATCAAACAGCTTGACCCAATTGGACCAAACGGCGAAATAATCATGGACTACTCAATTTACGATGCAAAAGCTGCTGGCTTTGACAAGGTGGTTTTCATTATCCGCAAGGATATTAAATCGGCTTTTGACGAGATGATAGGCAAAAGAATAGGCGAGTATATTCAAACGGAGTATGTTTTTCAGTCTGTTGACGACATTCCGCAGCGTTTTAAGCCTGTAGGGCGCACAAAGCCATGGGGAACGGCTCATGCGGTTTTAGCCTGCTTAGGCACGGTTAAAGAGCCTTTTGTCGTGATAAACGCAGACGATGTTTACGGTCGTGAGGCTTATGCAAAAATGCACGAATTTTTGCAGAATCAGACCTCAAAGGACGATATTATCCACCTTGCTATGCCTGCCTTTAAAATCTCAAATACCCTTAGCAAATCAGGAACGGTTACAAGAGGAATCTGTACGGCGGACGAAAGCTCAAAGCTTGTGAGCATAGTCGAAACCTATGGAATCGAGCGTAATCCAGACGGTTCAATTACAGCTCTTACGGCAAAGGGAGCGCAGACTAAGCAGACATTAGACAAGTATTCCCGCACTTCAATGAATATGTGGGCTTGCCCCGCAAGGTTTATCGATGTGCTGGAGAACTGCTTTGAGAATTTTCTTGAAAAAAATGCGCATGACAGCAACGCTGAATTTTTGCTCCCTTCTGTTATCGGTGAGCTGATAAAGCGTGGGATTGCAGACTGCAAAATACTTGAAACGTCCGACAAGTGGTTCGGCATGACGAGCGCAGAGGATAAAATCGCAGCACAGCAGGCTGTGAAAGAGGAAATTGAAAAGGGCATATATCCCCATAATTTGTGGGGGGGTAAGCCTTACCATTTAAATTAACCCCGACAGGTTCAGTGCTTGTCGGGGTTTTCATACGCACAAAAATTATACGGTTTTGCCCATATAAAAACGGCGCCGAAGCGTTAAAGCTTTCAGCGCCGCTTTTTTATGTCAAACGGCATAAGCCGCAAATTGCTTAATATCCGTAGCCGTATCCGTAATCGTAGCCGTAGAAGTCGGAATAATCATCAGTAGTGGTTTCATCGTCCGAGGTGATGTCAGTGGTGTCAACCTGCGTCACTCCAACCGTTACCGTAACGGTGATGTACTCGTTTGAGCGGTAAACGCTCAGCTCAATTTCATCTCCCTCCGAGCAGCTGCCGACGTAGGTTACAAGTTCATTTGAGGTTGTGATTTCTGTACCGTCAATAGCGGTAATAATGTCGTATTCCTGAATACCTGCGTCTTCGGCAGGGGAATCTTCGGTTATTGCCATTACATAAGCGCCCTCTGGAGTTCCGTATGAAACAAGATCGTCCGGCACGTCCGTTACTGAAAGCCCGACATAAGCCTTTTCAATATAGCCGTTTTCAATAATGCTCTCAACCATTGACTTAACCTGATTTATCGGAATGGCAAAGCCTATGTTGTCTATCGAAGCCTCAGTTGACGAGGAGCTTGAATATTTAGCGTTTGTAATGCCGACAACCTCGCCGTACATATTAAACAGTGCGCCGCCTGAATTTCCGGAGTTTATAGCGCAGTCTGTCTGAATCAGAGCCATTGTTCCGTAGTCGGTGGTTACCTCTCTGTCAAGTGCGCTGACAACGCCCGATGTGAGCGAGAAAGTAAGCTCTCCCGAGGGATTTCCGATAGCGACAACTCCGTCGCCTACATTAAGATTGTCCGAATCTCCTAAAACCACAGGAGTAAGCTCGTTTTCCGTGTCTATCTTAAGTACTGCTATATCGTTGTTTGAATACGCTCCGACAAGCTCCGCTGTGTACTGGTTTCCGTCATAGTCTGTAACGGTAATCTCACTTGCGTCCTCGATAACGTGGTAGTTAGTGAGAATGTAGCCGTCTGCGCTTATAATAAAGCCCGAACCCGAAGCCGCTGCTGTCGTCTGGTAACCGAAATAGTTTGTAGTGATTGAGGTGGTAATTCCGACTGTCGAGCGAACGTTATTCTGATAAACCTCAGAAGCTGTCATCTCCTCGTCAGATGTCGAGGTTGAAGCTTCAACTACATCTGCGGTTCTTGAAGAGGTATAAATGGTCGTAGATGAATTATTTGAGCTTGAGGAAGCCGAATCGCTGTCGAGATAGCCATAGTATTTAAGCCCTGCAAAGGTTCCGCCTGCGCCTAAACCACCTGCAATAAGTGAGCAGCAAATTGCAATCGCAACAACTTTTCCGCCGCTGTTCTTTTTCTCTTTCTTTTTCTTTTCCTTCGGTACAAACTGCTGGTTTTGGTATGCCTGACCGTATTGCGCATTTGCAAAGCCTTGATTGTATTGTGAAGTGTAATCACTACCATAGGTCTGATTATAGCCCTGACTGTATGTGTTCTCAGTGTCTGTCTGAGCATTTGCCTGTTCGCTGAAAGAGCTTTCTGATGCCTGTTCGTTTTGTGCTTCTATTTGCGGCTCTATAGGCCTGCCCGTCATGGGGTCGAATCTTAAATTATTGTTGTTTGCCATAATAAAACGCTCCTTTGAATTTTTTCGTTTTCATCTTCACTTTTTTTGTTCGGATTATGTTTATATGATACTTCATTATTTTTAAATCTGGCTGACAGGCAAACAAAAAAGCAGTGAATATTTTAATCTATTTTTTTTACACATAAAGTTTAAAAAGAGTCAGTATTGTGATGAATTTGAGAAAATCAGTCCGCCGTGAAATTCCTGCTGATAGAGGTACATTCTCTCGTCATCCTCGCATAAGAAAACAATAAGACTTGCGGCGTTTCAATGCCCCATTTTTCTTTCATAAACAAACAATACAAATTAAATTATATCATATAAAAGCTGCAAAATCAAGTGCAAAAATAATAATTTGTGCCGCAGTTTAATTTTTAGCTGTAATTTTCAAACCGTTTTCTGAATATATGTATTTCTCTGTAAAGCTTGCAAAACTCATTTTTACCATTTTTTTTATAATAAAACAATCGTAAGAAAAAGGCAAAAAATTATGAAATGTATTGACAATGTGAAAACGACGTGATATAATTAAAGTATGACGAGAAAATTTGGTAAATTCAAAATTTTTTAGGAGGTTTTTTCTTATGAAAAAACAGATAATTTCAGCGTTTTTAGCAGCGGCAATAACGCTGACAAGCGTCGCTCTCCCTGTTTCTGACAGTGTGGGGGGGGTGCTAGAAAGTAATATTGAGGCTAGTGCGGCAACTACCTACACCAGCGGCAACTACGAGTACACTGTGTCAAACGGCAAGGCGACAATAACTGCTTACACTGGAAGTGCGAAGTCTCTGACTATTCCCAGTACTTTAGGCGGATATACTGTTGCGAGCATTGGAAATGATGCATTTTTTGAGTGCACAAGTCTAACAAGCATCACAATACCTGACAAGCATTGGAGATGCCGCATTTTCTTATTGCAACTCACTCACAGTAAAATGCTACAAAGGGTCTTACGCACAAAAGTATTACAAAAATAATAGTATCAATTACGAGCTTCTCGATTACAAAGTGACTGCTAAATCCGCTTACATTTCTTCGACATCTAAGGTTAAGATCAGCTGGAAAAAGGTTAGCGGAGCAAGCGGATATAGAATTTATCGCTATAATTCTTCAACAAAAAAATGGGTAAAAATCAAGACGATAAAGAGCGGATCGACTATATCGTATAAGGATACTGGATTAAGTATCGGCAAAACGTATAAATATAAGGTTAAAGCATACGTCAAAAGCGGCAGTACTACCTATTGGGGAGTGGCAAGCTCGACAATCACAACCTCAACCAAGCCTGCCAAAGTAACAATTAAATCTGCGTCAAAGTCAAAGACAGCAGTTCGCCTTAATTGGAAGAAAGTCACAGGCGCAAGCGGCTATAAAATCCAGCAGTACAATGCGTCAACAAAGAAATGGACTACAATCAAGACAATCAGAAGCGGTTCAACCTTGACATATAGAATATCAGGACTTAAGAGCGGCACGGTTTACAAATATAGGATTCGTGCTTATAGAAAAGTCAACGGCAAAACGTTTTTCGGAGCATACTCGGCTACTAAAAAGGTCACAACTAAAAGCTAAAAATATAAAAATCCCCCGAAAACCTCGGGGGATTTTATTTATCCTCAAAACTTTCACAAAAGTATTTCTGTTTTTTCGGAAAACTGAATTTAAAGTAACACAATTATTTGGTAAAATGAAATCACAGTGAAAGTCCACTGAAAAATTGACGGTACAATGAAAAGATTAAGTAAAGTTAATGTAAAGGGATTATAATTGTAAATGTGAATAAAAACCGAAGGGTTAGGTGATATATATGGCACAGGAAGTATTTAAGAGAACGGAAAAAAAGTATTTGCTTGATAGGGAAACCTATGAGGAGCTGGTAAAAAGACTTGCCTATTATATGGATAAGGATAAGTACTTTGGCAGCGAGATAATGAGTATTTATTTTGACACTCCCGATTATAGGCTAATTCGTACCTCAATTGAGAAGCCGGTGTTTAAGGAAAAAATTCGTCTGAGAAGCTATGGAGTGCCGAGTTCGGAGGACGAGGTTTTTTTGGAGATAAAACGCAAATTTAAGGGAGTGGTGTATAAACGCCGTAGCGAAATGCCGCTGAATGAAGCTGTCAGCTTTACAAGAGGGGCGCAGATACAGCCGCATAATCAGCAGATAGAAAATGAAATCAAGTGGGCGTTTAATTACTATAACAGCTTGTCGCCTAAGATGATGATAAGCTATCACAGACACGCTTATGTTGGCAAGGATAATAAAAACCTGCGGATAACCTTTGACGACAGGATTTTGTACCGAGATTATGATTTGAATCTCTCGAATGGAATCTATGGAGAAGAGCTTTTGAAGGATGGTCAGAGGCTTATGGAGATAAAAATCCCTGACGCTATGCCGCTCTGGCTTTCGGATATTTTAGATGAGCTTGAAATTTTCTCAACGTCATTTTCAAAGTATGGAACAGCATATCAGACCCTGCTGAAAAATAATGCGCTGGGAAAGCATAGAGGCTCTGCGACAATGCCAAGAGCAATCTAAATAAATCAAGAGCAATTTGAATAAAAGGGTATCTGACAACCCCCCTTGCCGCACATCTGCGGCAAAGCTTTACCGCATCTGCACCGCAACGGTTTTCATCAAATGCCTTGAATAAAATTAAAAGACGAAAGGAATAATAACCATGAACATGACAATTTTAACAGACTTAACGGAGCTTTTTTTCCGTATCCGAAACTGATATAACAATCTCAAGCCTGCTGACCTGCACTGCTACAGCATTGGTGCTTGGAATAGTAATCGCCTTTACATTTTGTAAGGGACGCAATAAGACAAAGAGCTATGCGCTTACGCTGATACTGATCCCCGCAATAGTTCAGATGGTAATTATGCTTGTAAATGGCAATATAGGTACGGGAGTTGCGGTAATGGGTGCGTTTAATCTGGTTCGCTTCCGTTCAGCTCCGGGAAGCGCAAGAGATATATGCGCTATCTTCCTTGGAATGGCGACGGGACTTGCCTGCGGAACAGAGCATCTTTTGGCGGCGATTATCTTTACATTTATAATCTGTGCAGCGGATTTGCTTTATGAAAAGCTCGGCTTTGGAAAGGAATCGGGAGAAAAGCACCTGAAGATAACTATCCCCGAATCACTCGACTATAACGATGTTTTTGATGATATATTTGAAAAGTATACTAAGAGCAGCACGCTTGAAGAGGTTAAAACTACAAACATGGGCAGCCTTTACAAGCTCGAATATGCAATCGTTTTGAAAAACCCCGAAGACGAAAAGAAGATGATAGATGAAATTCGCACACGCAACGGAAATCTTGAAATTTCCTGCGGCAGAGCGGTTCTTAAGACTGTAGAACAGCTTTAAGTCAAAACCGCACAAATACCACGGTATAAATTGAGCTCATACAAACGGCTTTGTGTGGTGTTCCTTTAAAATTTGAATATGAAAAAGCGGCTTGCCGCAAAAAACGAAAAGGGATGATGATATGAAAGAATTAAGAAAATACAGAACGAGAGCCTTGGCAGCGGCTGCTGCGGCAGTTATTTCACTGTCGGCAAGCTCCTGCTCATTGACAGACAGTAAGGACGCTGAGGAGGCGGCGGACACATCAGGAAGCAGCGATTCCTATACCGATGTTTCCTCTGAAGCCTATGAAGTAGACGAGGAGGATCTGGACACAGATTATGACGAAAGCGAATCGACAATAATAGCCTTAAGCGGCAGCAGCGCAGAAATTAGCGGAAGCGGAGCGGAGTGTACAGATGGAACGCTTACAATTTCTCAGGCAGGCACATATATTTTGTCAGGCAGCTTTGAGGGAAAGATAGTTGTTGACAGTGACGACAGCGAGATTAAGCTTGTGCTTAACGGCGCCAACGTTACAAGCTCGGATTATTCGGCATTGCTTATCGATAATGCTAAAAAGGTTACTCTTACGCTTAACGAGGGCACGGAAAACAGCTTTGCGGACGGCTCAAGCTATACGCTTGAAAGCGATGATGATAATACGGACGCCGCAATTTTTTCAAGAGCGGATTTAACGATAAATGGCAGCGGCACGCTTAATGTTACAGGCAATTATAAGCACGGTATTGTCGGAAAGGACGATGTTGTTATAACAGGCGGAGTGATAAACGTCACGGCAGTGTCAGGCGGCATTTACGGCAAGGACTGCGTTAGCATAAGCGATGGAACAATCACCGTTTCAGCAGGCTCAAACGGAATCCGTGCTACAAATGACGAGGACACCGAAAAGGGCTATCTCTCGATTTTAGGCGGAACTATAACAGTAGAGGCCGCAGGTGACGGAATTGAAGCGGAAACTACCGTGCATATTGAGGGCGGCGATATTACAGTTGCTACAGGCGGCGGCTCGTCAAATTCCAGCGTTAATTCTGACGGTTCAGTCAACGAGGACTGGGGAAGCTGGGATCAGAACGACATAGGCGGCGGTATAGGCGGCGGCATGGACAGAAATGACATTGGCGGCGATATGGAAAAGCCTGACGAGCAGGGAGTGAGCGAGAGCAGCACAGATGCAGTAGTATCAGGAGTAAGCTATGTCACCGTTTCCGATACAACGGACAATTCAAGCGACAGTGAAACGAGTGCAAAGGGAATAAAGGCAGGCTCTTATATTGAGATAACAGGAGGCACATTTACAATAGATTCCTCTGACGACTCGATTCACTCAAACGGCGGAATTTCAATTTCAGGCGGCGATATAACGGCAACTTCGGGCGATGACGGTATGCACGCAGACGAGGATCTGTTTATTACAGGCGGCTCTATAGATATTCAGCAAAGCTATGAAGGAATTGAGGGTCTGAACATTTACGTTTCAGACGGCGAAATAAGCGTGGTTTCGTCCGACGACGGCTTTAATGCGGCGGGCGGCAGCGATACGGGTTCGACTGACAGAATGGGCAGAGACGGCTTTTCTGAGGACACATCAAGCGCAAGCTATACGCTCAGCATTTCAGGCGGAACAATTTACGTTGACGCAGACGGCGACGGTCTTGATTCAAACGGAGATTTGTTCGTAAGCGGCGGCACTATCTATGTGAGCGGACCTACCAACAGCGGAAACGGTGCGCTTGACTACGGCGATGGAAACTGCACGGCTCAGATTACAGGCGGCACAATTATAGCCGCAGGAGCGGTAGGAATGGAAGAGGGCTTTGACGACAGCTCAACGCAGTATAATGTTCTTTACGACTTTGCGTCAAGCGCTTCAGCAGGCGACGAGTTCACTGTGACAGATTCTGACGGCAATGTGATTTTGTCCTATACCTTTGATAAGGCGTACCAGTCGGTAGTGTTCAGCTGTCCTGAGCTTGCGGAGGGAACCTACACCCTGACAGCTGGGGATATGAGCGAGGAGCTTACTATTTCATCAGTCACTACCTCAAACGCTACAAGCACAATGGGCGGCGGCATAGGCGGCGGAATGATGAGATAAGATTATTAGAATTAAAAAAAGCGGTGCGTTTTAAATGCGCACTGCTTTTTGATTTTAAGATTTCTTATTTTTCCTAAACCCCTGCTTTGCCTGCTTTGGCGGATTCTTTTTGTCGGAGTATTTTGACTTGGATTGGTTTGAGACTTTGGAATTTCGGCTGCCTGAATCATTTTTTGAATCCTTGCGGTCTGAGAGTTCTTCCTTTTCCAGCTTGTCAAGCTCCTTTTGCTCATCGGTATTAAGCTTCTGGGAGTCGTCGCTGCCAGCCTTGTGACTAAGAACGCTGACGTCAGCTTTGTTTAGATTGATAACGTTGTCGGTTTTGTCAAGCTTAATTTTCAGCGTTCCCGTAAGCAGGTTAGAATCGGTAATAACGCCATTTCCCTCGGCGGTTTTAACGTAAGAGCCAATCTTTGGAGTTTCTCTGAAAAGCTGCTCGTATCCCTCGCTTTCGTACTTAAGACAGCACATAAGCGGTCCGCAGCTTCCCGAAAGCTTAGTCGGATTCAGCGAAAGCGACTGCTCCTTTGCCATCTTTACGCTCACGGGCTGAAATTCGCCTAAAAATCTCGCACAGCAAAAAGGCTGACCGCAGATTCCTATTCCGCCAAGCATTTTAGCCTCGTCACGCACACCGATTTGTCTAAGCTCAATTCTTGTGTGGAAAACACTAGCTAAATCCTTGACAAGCTCACGGAAGTCAACACGATTTTCAGCAGTGAAATAAAAGAGCAGCTTGGTGTTGTCAAATGTACACTCGACATCAACTAAATCCATCGCAAGACCGTGCTTTTCAATTTTTTCCTCGCAGATTTTAAAGGCTTCCTTTTCCTTTTTCTTGTTGCGCTCAATGGTTTCTAAATCCCTTTTTGTTGCCACTCTGATAATCGGCTTGAGCGGATTGGCAAGCTCGCTTTCTTCGATTTCCTTGTCGACTAAAACAACGTCTCCGCATTCTACTCCTCTTATCGTTTCGACTATAACCTTGTCGCCGTTTTTGACGTTAAGCCCATTAGGCGAAAAGTAGTATATTTTGCCGACGCTTTTAAATCTGATACCGATGTATTTTACCTTTGACATTTATAACCTCCATGTATTTTTATTGCTGCATAAGCCTTGCCGTAAGCGCATTTGTAAGCGTTGAAATTAAACAGTTTGCACTTGCACGGCTGCTAAAGTCGCTTAGCGTATCGTAAATCTCCGCTAAAGCCGTTTCGCTGAAATCGGCGGCAAGCGCAGAGCATACTCTTTGTGAAAACGGCTGTGTGCAGACAGCACCTGCTCTTATCCGACAGGAATCTCTTACAATTCTTTTGAAATAAAACAGCGTTTCAATAAACGAATCCTTTTTGCCGTCAATTGACGAAAGCTCTTTCAAAAGCTGGTATTCGTTGAAAGAAGCAAGCGCATTTGCAGCGTTTAAAGCGGCTTCCGCTAAAAGCCGTGTCTTTTCATTTTCGCAGTAGTCAAGGCATCTGCCTATGTTGCCTCCGCATCGTCTTGCCGCTTCCTCGGAGAGCTGTGGATCAAAGCCGTTTTGAGTAAGGTAAGCAAGCGTGTTTGCAAAGCTGACTTCTTCAACCTGAAGATGAATCGCTCTTGAAATGATAGTGTCAAGAAAAAGCTCCTTTGAACGCATAGTTAAAATTATAATTGCGCTGTCGGGCGGCTCTTCAATTAGCTTAAGCAATATATTTTGAATCTGCTTAAGCGTCTGAACAGAGCGGTCGAGATCAGGAATTAAAATCACGGTAAATTTGCCCTCAGTAGGCGAGGAATAAGCGTTTGAAATAAGCGAACGAATATGTTCAACCTTGTAGTTTCCCGTTTCTGAGGCTTCGGCGATAAGTAAATCGGGGTGAGCACCGCTTTCTATAAGCCTGCATTGACGGCATTTGCCGCAGGAAGCTCCGTTGCCCTTTTCACAGAGAAGCTGAGCGGCGACAGCCTTTGCAAGGGTCTTTTTTCCAAGTCCCTTTTCGCCTGTTATAATAATAGAGTGCGGCTCACGTTCCTTTTCAATAAGAGTGGAAACAAGCTCAAGCGCCGCAGTATTTTCACAAATTTGATTCATAGCTGCTCAAATCTTTCTATGTCGGTGACAAAAATAGTTGCGCCGCCGATTGTAACCTCAATAGGATACGATTCAGAGCCGCCCATTTCCATAATTGCCGATGAGGGAACAAGCTGCTTGCGCATACGTGAATGTTCACGGCAGGTTTCTATAACGGTGTCAACCTCTGCGTCCTGACAGCAAACCATAAAGGTGGTGTTGCCGGCAGATAAAAAGCCGCCTGTAGAAGCGAGCTTTGTCGCACGAAAGCCCTTTTTAAGTAGAGCCTTTGAAACTGCATAGTTGTCGTCGTTATTTACAATTGCATAGACCAGCTTCATAACTAAATACTCCTTTTTATTGAAAAACCGAGTTGGATTTTACGTTTATATTAACTATTATAACACATCTATTTGAAAAATGCTATACCTTTTTAAAATTTTTATTGTTTCCGAGGTGATTTTTTCTCCTGCAATTACCACAGCGACAGACGGCTGACAGGATACAGCGTGAGCCGCACAGATTTTTCCTTCGGCGTCGTCAACGCTTGTTTTTTTCGATTTGCTGAGCATGGCTTGACGAACGCTCATGCACTTTTGTGGTTGATTTTTCTTTGAAAAAAACAGCGTTGGTTCGGATGATAACGGCTTGCGCTTTTTAAGAGCGGTAAGAAAGCTTTCAAGCCTTGCAAAGTCATTTTCAGAGTTGTAAGGCGAAAGCATTAAAACCACATAGCTATGGTCGGAGTATTCGCACTCCATGGAAAGCTTTCTCATTTCATCGGCAAGCTCGTTTCCGCTGAAGCCGATTTTTTCAGCGTCAATCGTGATTTTCATCGGCTCTTTGGAAATGTCAGGAATTTCAAGCTCCTTCATCAGAGCCTTGACTTTTTCAGTTTGTTTGCAGCACTGACGGATTTTTTTCGGCAAATCGTCAAGTAGACTATCAGCGCAAAGGTCAAGCGACTGCATTATAAGGTATGACGGGCTTGTTGAGCCGAAAAGCGCCATGGAGTCCTTTGCGAGTTCGCAAAATTCCTTTGGAGCGGATTTTGAGATATGAAGATAGCCGCCGCCTGTGTAGACGGGAAGCGTTTTGTGCGCAGAGTCAAGAGCTATGTCTGCGCCTAAATCCAACGGATGAATTGATGGATTTAAAAATTTAAGATACGCTCCGTGAGCGTTGTCGCAGATTAAAAATGTGCCAAATTCACGGCAAACCTTGGAGATGGACGCTATATCAGTAATATTTCCCAAATAATCGGGCGAGGTTATGTAAACGGCGTCAACCTTGTTTTCGGACAGAGCGGAGCGCAGGTCTTCGGCGGTGATTTCGGATTGACAAAGGCTTTGCGGCGGATTAGTCGGGTAAAGCCAGACAGGCTCTATATCTAAAAGCGCACAGGCGTTTAAAAACGCACGGTGACAATTTCTGGGGGAAGCAACTGTGATTTTTCTGCCGAAAAAGCGTGTTAAAATGCAGAGAGCGGAATTTATTGAAAGGGTAGAGCCTTGAGTGGAGTAGCAGGTTAGGGCGCTGCCGTAGGCTTGGGCGGTTTTTGATTCGCTCATTGCAATGATTCCGCTTGAGCTGTAGAGATAGTCTGCACCCTTTATTTCTGTTATATCAAGGCTTTCAAGACCGTGGAGATTAGCTCCTTTATGACCTGGCATATGAAAGCGTGAGATTTCAGAGGAGGCATAGTCCTTTGCAAAATTGTATATTTCCATGAAATTCCTTTCAGTTAGCTGCCGAAGCTCTGGACAGTTTCTAAAATGTGGGAAAGCTTAGTCATGCCACGGCGGATTGTTCGGCTTACCGTCGAGGGGCTTACATCGCACCTTTGCGCAATTTCTCTTATGGTAAGCTGATCCTTATAATATAACATTATATAACATTTTTGCGTTTTAGTCAACTCGTTATCTATTAAATTTATTATTTCAAGCGAGTGATTTTCAAGCGTTCTTCTCGAAAGAGTCGGTTTTAGCATTGGCGGCATTTCTCCTTTCCTTTTCTCTGGCTGCTAAGCTGGGATTCGGGGGAGGGGGTGCGGCTAGCCTGTCGAGCATTTCGGCGGCGTATTGCAGATTTTTGCGAGCTTGATAAAGCGTGTCGAGGCGAAGCTCTAATTTTTTTAGCACGATGTGGTTGGGACGACCAGAGATAAGATGTCGGATTTCATCAATACGATTGTTAATTGTTTCCAATTCCTTGTAATAGCGGGTTCTTAGCTGCTCGACTGTCGCAACTGGATTTTCTTTTGTGTTATAAATTCTCTTCAAATGTTTTGCTCCTTTCTTTTGAAGAATATTTGTTCTTTTCCTTCAATTTTTATTATATTCGGATTTTAAAAAAAGTCAAGCAAAAGAACAAAAGTTTGTATGCTTGCACAAAAATGTGGAGAAATTTTTGGGTAAAAAGTACAAATGTTCTCTTTAGCACTATTTAACTAAATTTAACTGAAAATCGGAAATTTTTGCTCCGAAACAGAGCATTTTTGTGCAAAATGAGGAAAAAAAAACGTACACTTTGTGCAATATTAACGTTGCATTTTGAAAAAAAGTGTGGTATAATATATATACGGCGCATTTTGTGGGAGATTTTGCGGACTTGAAAAATAGAAAGCAAGGCAGATAAAAGATGAATTTTTGAAGAGTCCAAAAAATTTACACGGCAAGCGTCTTGACAAGTGTAAAGGATTTGCAAATTACATTTATTGGAAGTGGCTTCGGGCTTGAACCGAAAACGGAGAGCTGCGTTATTACCAAAAGCTAGTAAGAGCAAATTGATTTTCCGGAAACAAGGAGAAGAAAATTATGGAGAGCTGGAAGCTTGAGAGATTGTCCGAGCTTACCGCTATTTCACGCACGAGGGAATTTACCGAGAGCGAGAAGAAGGAAAGAGAGAGCCTGCGAATGGAATACCGCATGGCGGTTTTGGGTTCTCTCAAGGCGGATTTAGAGCAGGTGACGATTAAAGAGCAGGATGGAACGCTTCACAAGGCTGTTGACGGTCAGAGTGAGGACGAAAAAACGAGCGAGGAGGTGCTGAACGATGGCGGGCGCATCTAGGCAAAAGCAGAAGCTGCTGGTTATGGAGCGGCTGTTTATGGAGCGCACGGACGAGGCGTACGCAATTACGGGAAACGAGCTTATACGGATTCTCGGAGATATGGGAATTAAGGCGGAGCGCAAGACGATTTACGACGACATTGCGACGCTTTGCGATGTGGGACTGGACATACAGACGACGAAGTCGGGACATTCAAACGCCTACTATTTAGACAACAGGCTGTTCAGCGACGAGGAGCTTAAGGTTTTGGCGGACTGCGTTGCGGGGTCGAGATTCCTTACTATAAAGAGGTCGAACGAATTTATAAAGAAGCTGCAAACGCTTACGAGCGAGCAGAAAGCGCCTATGCTCAGGAGGTCTGTACATATTGACAGCCGAACTAAATCACCGAACGAGACGTCCTACAAGGCGGTGAGTGCGGCGCAGGAGGCTATTTTCTCGGACAGGCAGATTGAGTTTTTGCTTTCTGAGGCGGGAGCTGAGAGGAGAAAGCAGGGAAAACTCACTTTAGCTTCGCCGTATTTTGTAGTGCTTGAGGGGGATTACTATTACATAATCTGTCTGACGGCTGACAGAGAGGTCGCAAGGCTGCGGGCGGACAGAATGACTGAGGCGGCGGTTTCGAGAGAGAAGAGAGTTGCTCTGAGCGAGGACGAGGAGCTTAGAATGCGCAAGCTAAAGTCGCCTAGCGGCACGGAGGAGCAGCTAAGGCTCTGTTTTGACAAGGAGATTCTCGGCGAGGTTTACGACAGATTCGGCGACAAGATTACGGTCAGGGAGAACCTTGACGGGAGCTTTAGCGCGGACGTTACCGCACAGCTTTCAAACGTATTTTGGGGGTGGCTGTTTGCGTTCGGCGAAAAAATTAGAGTTATCGCACCAGAATATGTTTCGGAGATTGCGGGGGAGAAGATTGAGAAGCTCAGGGAGCTTTACAAACAATGAGTTCTACAATTTTTGAAATTTTTATTCATAGAGAGAAGCCATGTTCTTTTTTGAACATGGCTTCGCCTCCTTTTTGAAGAAAAAATTACAGAGCGGTATCAGCTTTATTGCAAAAGGTGACGAGTTTTGTAACATTTTTGTTGAAAGTGCATAAAAATATAAGGAAAATTTGTTTAAATTGACTATTGCAAACAGATGAGCGGTGTGCTATAATGAAAATACTGGAGGGCGTATTGTACTCAAAATATGGGATCATTCGTTTTTGCGCCCTAAAATTTTTATACTAAATGGAGGAATTTTAAAATGAAGGCTACAAAAATTTTAGCTGGTATGTCGGCAGCGGCATTTGCGGCTTCAATGCTGACAATGATTAGTGCATCGGCAGATGATGTGTCAATTACGGCTACTCTCGGATACGCTAGTAGTGATTGGGGCTATCAAGACTGGAGTACAAGCGTAACAATTACAGGAGATGGAGCTTATTCGATCACTTCTGCTTGCGCAGTTGACGGCGCAGCAGTGTTTGTTATCGATTTGGCAGATGCGTCAACTAATTATTCGGATCTTATTGCTACTCTTGATGCCATAACAGTTGATGGCGTCGAGATCTCATTTGATTCTACTAAAATCGTTTATGGAGATATTGAGGGTAATGGAAACTACAGAATCGAGATCTATAATGATTATGGCAGCACAGCTTCTGATTCTGGAATTACCACAAGTGATTTGAGCGGCTCTTCTGTTACTGTAACATTTACTGTTTCCGGCACTGGCGTTGAGGCTTCGACGGATGACGATAGTACCGACGATACCGATGATACAGAAACATCTGACGTTGTTCTTTCTGACACAGAGACCGACCTCGGAACAGACTGGCAAACATCGGTTCAAATTTCTGCTGACAGTTTTGCAAGTGCTTCTGTAGGCGATACAATTACAGTAAACGTTACAGAAAGCGATGACGCTGATTATTGGCAGTTGCAGCTGATGGACGGAACTTGGACTGCTTTTGCTCTTGATGATCTTAACGAATATAATACTGTAGATCTTGCTTCTGGTGATACTTCTTACACATTTACAATTACGGAAGATATTCTTACTGCGCTTCAGTCATCTGGTATGATTATTTCTGGTTATGGAGTTACTGTAAACTCGGTTGTACTTACCACATCGGATTCGACCGATGATACAGACGATACCGACGGTACAGACGATACCGATGGCACAGACGATACCGACGGTACAGACGATACTGACGGTACAGACGATACCGACGGTACAGACGATACTGACGGTACAGACGATACCGACGGTACAGACGATACTGACAGTACAGACGATACCGATGACACGGATGACACCGATGACACAGACGACACAGATTCTGATGAAGACGAGGATTCTGACGAAGATGAGGATTCTGACGAAGATGAGGATTCTTCAGAAGACGATTCATCAACATCAACTACCACAACAACTACAACAGATTCCAACCCGTCAACAGGTGCTGCTGCGCTTGGCACATTAGGGCTTCTGCTTGCAGGTGCTGTTGTCACAGTTGCCAAGAAGAGATAATTAAGTGCTTGACTAAGCTGAAATAAACAACAAGCCGTTCCACTAAGGAGCGGCTTTTGTTGCGTTTTTTACAAATTGGTTTCATTTTTTCTTATGGAGAGAATAAGTTTGTAACAATTTTGTTTAAATTGCATAAGAAAACGAGAAAAGTTTGTACAATTTGACTATTGCAATTGTGGAAGATGTGTGATATAATATGTTTACGGATTATCAAAGGACTTATTGTGCCTTTGAAAAAACAAATTAAAAAATTTTGAAATTGGAGGAATTTTAAAATGAAGGCTACAAAAATTTTAGCTGGAATGTCGGCAATGGCTTTTGCGGCTAGCATGGTTTCGATGCTATATGTATCAGCTGATGATGAAACCGAAGCAACCGTACTCGGTTCTGGCTCGACTACGTTCACTAACACAGGTGGTTGGTGGGCTCAGGCTGCCCTTTCTCTCGACGATTTGCTTGCTGGAGCAGATTCAAGCGAGGCAGCTACAATTGTATTTACAATTGACACTAGTGACAACACAGGAATTGGATACAATTCAGTAGAGGTTCAGGGACAGGACGATGACGGCAACGATACATATTGGGTATCAAAGAGCTTTGGAAATGGTTCGGCAACAGTTGACTTTACTGATGTTGATATAACTGATGACGGTTATTATCTGTGTTTCTGGGCATCTACAGAAAACGCAGCTGATGCAGATTACAACATCACATGGACAGTTTACAGCGAGGGAACAATTACATCGGAAGATGACGACACAGATTATTCACTTCCTGCAACGATTGTTGACGATGAGTCTTCTCCTGACTATGGTGGTGAGACATTTATTGACTATCGTTATTTAAGCGAAGTAACTAATGGCGTTACGATTACACTTAGCTATGAGATTCTTGAGGGATATGACTATGCTCAGATTGCTCCTTGCCTAGCTAACGGATGGGCTAAGCTTTATAATGCAGATAGTAGAACAGGCTATATTTCTTATGATGGCACTTATGATACTGATGATGGATTTGACAAAGAAACATTTGATGGTTGGTATTTACAGAATGATGGTTACTTTACCACAAACAATGTTGATACAACTACTGGAACAATCACCTTTACAGTTACACAGGAAGGCGTTGACTTCATTATTAGTGCTGTTGAAGATGAATACGGCGGAATTATGTTCCAGTGCTACGGCTTAGATATCACTTCTGCTTATGTTGAACTTGCTGAAGAAGAAATCTTCTGTCCATGCGGTTGCGGCTGCTCAAATCTCACTTGCGAAGTTTGGGACGAAGAGAACGAGCAGTGCGGATGCGGCTGTGCAGATGCAGTTGAGTTGACAGCTTATTTGCAGGCTACAACAAGCGGCTGGTATCCAGGAACATGGAATACTGACGATGAGCCTACTTCTGTTGAAATTGTCGGTGACGGTACATATACAATTACATGGACACCAGAGAGCGAAATTACTGATCTTGCTAACGTATTTGTAGTTGACATTGATGAGGTTTACGAAGGCGGAGACGAAGAAACAATTGAAGACAGAGAGCTTATCTATGAAGATTTTGATGTAGTTCTTGATACTATTACAATTGATGGAACTGAAGTTGAGTTTGATGCTGACAAGATTCTTTATGGTAACATTGAGAACAACACTGACAACTACAGAATTGAAATATACAATCAGTATGGTGATACTCTTGCTGACCCTGGAATTGACGCATCTTCAATTGCTGGTGCTACTCTTGAAGTAACCTTCACAGTATCAGGTCTTGGCGAAATGAGCGGTGTTTGCACATGCGAAGATGACGATGATGACAATACTACTACTGATGACTCAGACGATACTGATGACACAGATTCAGATGAAGATACAGATTCTGACGAAGACACAGATTCTGACGAAGACACAGATTCTGACGAAGATGAAGATTCTTCAACATCTGATTCCAGCTCGACAACAACTACTACAACTACAACAACTTCTGACGACGCTAACGCTGCAACAGGCGGCACAGTAGCTCTCGCAGGACTTGGAGTAGCTCTCGCAGCAGCTGCAATGGTTGTTTCTAAGAGAAAGTAATCTAAGCGAAAACTAAAGATTAAAAAATTAGACTGCTGAATTTTCAGCAGTCTTTTTTTGTCGGAATTAAATCTCATCGCCGAAAATCAAGCCTCTTGAGCCTGAACCGATGTAAATTCTGCCGCAAATACGAGGGTCACCGCAAATGGATCTGATTTCGCCGTATTGGTGAGCGTCATCGTTGATTCTTGCCCAGCTTGCACCGCCGTTATCCGAACGGAAAAGCCCGATTTCGCCGCCTACCCTGCCGCAGATGTAAATTTCATTTTTGCCGAAGCCGACGCATTGTGCGTACTCGCCGCCGCAAAGAAGATTAGTGACCTCGCCGTCGGCGGTGATTTTATAAAGCCCGTCAATGCCGTTAGCAATATAAAGTTCGCCTTGCCAAGCTCTTATTTCCTCGTGACGCCGTCTGCCGCCGTTCGCAATGGAAGTGATGACTAAAAGCCTGAAGCTTTCGCCCATGTCCGTACTAAGGAAAATATCGTAGTCTTCGCTGACGGCAAAGACGAGATTTTTGTCGGCTCTGTCAGTGCAGATGTGAACCTTTGCGGGAATTGAACACCTTAGCCAGCTTTCGCCCTCGTTGTCGGTGAAATAAATCTCATCGCTGTAGCGTGAGTGCAGACCTCTGAAAATGCGAGCGCCGTCACAGGTCACGGCGCATTGTCCGCTGTCCATGTTTGCGCCGAGAGAGTGCTGAACGCAGTCGTTAAGCTGCCGCCAGCTTTTGCCGCCGTCAGTACTTAAAATCAGTCCGCCGTGAGTTGTGCCTGCCCAGTTTCCGCTCGGCGAAGCGACAATGTAGAAGGGGTTTTGCTCCGCAAAATCTGCAGACGGACAGGTTATCCAGCGATTAAACTTGCTGTCGCAGAGCATTTTTTCGCTTTGCATTGTCACGTCCTCAAAGATAAATCCGCCCAGATCGCCGAGAAAGTCAAGCAGATGATTTTCACCGCTTGGCGGCGAAAGCAGAAGCAAATGTACCGTTTCCTCCAGACCATCGCAAAGAGCGGAAAATGTCGGAGAAGCAGATGTTAAATTGTGCGTGGCGAAAACTCCGCAGCCAGTGTTAAAAACTGCAAAATCAGCGTCAAACGGTGAGATTTTAAAATCGCTCAGCCAGTGAATACACCATCCGCCGCCGTAATTCGGATTCATGTGATTAACGCTGTCGGTTACCAATCTGCCGTTTTTGCGCTCGCCAAAGCAGCATTTCCAGCTTTCTCCGCAGCTTTCGCTTACTAAAATCTCATCGCCGCTTTCACAGCAGAGTGTGCAGACGTAAAGTCGCCCGTTTGAGCAGGCAATTCCGCCGTAGCCGCCGCATTGACGGCAAAGTGGGGGAGTGACGTCTTTGCATTCGACAAGCTCGCCTTCGCTGAAAAGGTATCTCACCACCCTGCCGCCGCCAAGCGTTCCCGTATCGCAAGAATAGGCTCTTGCGCCGCCGAAGCGAACAATTCCAGACTGTGCGAAGCTTATGTAAATGTATTTGCCGTCAAAGCAGCTTCTCTGCGGTACAAATCCGCTAAAGCTGCATTTTTCGTTCGGCTCAGGTTCAGGCGTTTCAAGCGGTTTAAATTCGTTTCCACTGCTAAAGAAAAGCGTTTCTCCTCGCACATTCCCCTGCATTGAAGCTTCTCCGCTTGTGCCGACAACAATAATGCCGCCGTATTCCGCAATCAGTGAGCAGTTTTTTTCTCCGCAGACGTCCGCATATTCCCAGCTTTCGCCCTCGTCGTCGCTGTAGATAAGCCCGACTGAGGTTGAAGCAAAGTAAATTCTGCCTCCGATGATTAAAAGCCGTTCTCCTGTGGAGCGTCCGACCTCGTTTCCGTGGCATTTACAGCCGCTGGGAAGCGGCTTTTCGTCAAAGCTTTGCCCTCTGTCGTGAGAAACGCAGAGAAAGCCGTCATTTTCTCTCGTTCCGCAGACGCATATAAGCGTACTGGGATTTTTAGCGTCAATTGCAAAGGAGAGCGGATAGGTTTGCTCAAGGTGTTCAATATCCGCATTGTCGTTTAGCGCAATCCAGCTTTGCCCGTCAAAGTTAAAGCGATACAAGCCGCCTATGTCTGTGCGTATGTACAGCAGTTTTTCATCGCAAGGGTGAAACAAAATCCCCGTGACGTATCCGCCGCCCTTAATCGGCACATTCTGAAAATTGTAATTAATATGTTCCATTTTTACCGCCTTAAAAAACAGGCGGACGATTAAAGTCCGCCTTTAAATTATCTTCTTCTCATGTATGGCTCGTTGTCGAGCTTATAAAGCAAATCCCTGCACGGCTGCGAAGAAATTTTTGCAATGCAGTAAATGGTTCTCTGCTGAGAATTTGAGCTTCCATTGTAGCTTGGGAAAGCCATTTTGCGCTCGTATTCCGTACACTCCTTATAGGCTGCGTCAAGAACCTTTTTAATTGCAACGTCAACAGTCTGCACGGTTATGTCGTGTTCCTCAGCTACCTCTTCAACTAACTCCTTTAAATTTGCGCGGTAGACGTAAGGATCTCTGAGAACCTTGCACACCACTTCGGCAAGATAGTCAAAACCTGGATACTTATAGGGGCAGTGCAGAGCAGTTTGTGTAACAACAACGCATTTCCTTATTTTCTCAAGGTAGTAATTCTTGTCTATAATCGTGCAGGTGAGAATTTTTTGCAGATGGTAAATGTCAGTCATAGGATCAAGCGGGGGCTTGATGTAGTAATGTCCCGAATACTGCTGCAAAAGAGCGTCAACCTTTAAATTGCGCTTGTTGCCATAGGTTATAATAAAGGGAAGCTTGCTCAAAAATCTTGATATATCTCCAGTAAATTTTTTCAGTGTCAGATAATCAAACGTATCGGTATTTATCATCATAGCCTCAGGGTGATAGGCATGAAAAAAATTTAAAATATTATCCCTATTAGGATTAAGATATTCAACCGAAATCTCATCACTTTCAAGCCTGCCTGCTATTGAATACATAAGTCCAAAGCCATCGTCAATGACTGCAAGCTTTACTAAGTCTACCATGCTTTCTTTACCGCAAGGGTATCTCAAAAGCTCCAGATCAATAAAATCATACCTCATAATTAACCGCCAAACGAAATTCCAATGTCCTTTGCAGTCTTAACCATCTGGTCATCAGGCGGAACAAGCTTTGTTTTGCCAGCAACATCGCTGAGCTTGTTTTCACTAATCAGATCACCAATTTTGGCGACTGCATATCCGTACTTGTCTTTTGCTATAAGCTCCGCCGCATGAACACCGAACTGTGTGGCTAAAATGCGGTCGTAAGCGCTTGGGCTTCCTCCTCTGAGCATATGCCCGGGAACGCAGACTCTTGTTTCAAGTCCTGTTTTTTCTTCAATCTGCTTTGCTATCCTGTTTGTAGCTGTGGTAATACCAGCCTCCGCACGAAGTCTTGCACGCTCCTTTTTCTTAAGCTTAGCTTCCTCCGTATCGTAAGCACCCTCTGCAACTGCAATTATCGAAAAGCCCTTACCCTGCTGCGCTCTTTTCTCACAGGCTGCCGAAAGCTTTTCTATGTCGTAGGGAATTTCAGGGATAACTATCATATCCGCTCCTCCTGCAATTCCAGAATATAGTGTAAGCCAGCCCGCTTTATTTCCCATGATTTCAACGCATAAAATTCTGCCGTGGGAATTAGCTGTCGTGTGAAGTCTGTCGATAACGTCTGTCGCAATGTCAACCGCTGTATGGAAGCCGAAGGTTACGCTTGTCCCCCAGATGTCGTTATCAATAGTCTTTGGCAGACCGATAACGTTCAAGCCCTCCTCGCTTAGCAGGTTCGCAGTTTTGTGGGTGCCGTTTCCGCCAAGTGTAAGCAGGCAGTCAAGCTTTTGCTCGCGGTAGGTTTTCTTCATGCTTTTAACTTTATCCACGTTGTCGTCGCCAACCACTTTCATAAGCTTAAATGGCGTGCGCTTTGTTCCGAAGATTGTTCCGCCTGTGGTAAGAATACCTGAAAAATCGGACGGCGACATGAGCTTGCACTCGTTGTTGATAAGTCCCGAATATCCATCGTGAATACCGATAATTTCAACATCATCACCGAAACGCTCATAGCAGGCTTTAGCAACTCCTCTGATTGTAGCGTTAAGTCCCGGACAGTCGCCTCCGCTGGTTAAAATTCCAATTCTTCTTTTCATAGACTTAGCCTCCCTATTTAATATTTATCGTCCTCATCGTCAATGCTGACGGTAAGCTTTTCATCTTCTGTATCCTGCGGCTCTTCATCGTATTCGCTGCTTTCTGAATCGCTTTCAGACAGCTTGAATTTAGCAATCATATTCTTAAGAATCAGCGACTGCTCTGAAAGCTCCTCACTTGCTGAAGCCGAGCCTACCGCTGTTGCGGTATTTGCAGCGACTACCGCAGAAATCTGGTCTACGCCTGTGTTTATCTGCTTAATTGCGTCATTCTGCTCTGATGAAGCATTGGCAATATTTTTGACAAGAATTTGAATCTCATCTGAATTTTCTACTATATTTCCAAGCGAATCCGCTGTCTGTTGCGCAATCTGAGAACCCTGGTCTACAGCGTCAGCAGAACGCTGAATAAGCGCTGCGGTCTGCTTTGCCGCTTCCGCCGAGCGTGAAGCGAGCTGTCTTACCTCGTCCGCTACAACTCCAAAGCCCTTTGAACCCTCGCGGGCAGCCTCAACGGCGGCGTTAAGTGCGAGGATATTTGTCTGGAATGAAATTTCATCTATCACCTGTATAATGCTTGCAATCTCATCTGACGTTTTATTTATAAGCTGCATAGCCTCAAGCATTTTGCCCATATCGTCATTGCAGCCTGAAATCGCAGCAGAGTTATCACTTACAATTTTATATGCGTCTTTTGCGTTAGCCGAGTTTTGAGCGACCTGATCCGAAACTCCTCCTAAGGTAGCTGAAAGCTCCTCGATTGCGCTTGCCTGCTGAGTTGCGCCCTGTGAAAGCGTCTGCGCTGAATTTGAAACCTGCACTGCGCCTGAGGTAACCTGTTCGGCCGAGTGATTTATCGAATCAAATGTAACGGAGAGCGATTCAAAAATTTCATTAAAGGTAGTCTTTATCTTAAGAAAATCTCCCTTGAAGTTGCCCTCCATTCTGTGGCAGAGATTGCCGTCAGAAATCTGCTGAAGGGCTACCTAAATAAGATTTATATACTGACGCAGGCTTACGATTGTTTCCTCAAGTGAATTTGAGAGAATGCCAAGCTCGTCCTTTGAGTACCAGACGTCAACTCTTGTGGAAATATCACCGTTTGAAAGCGCTCTGAGGCGTTTAGTAGTAGATACGATAGGCGTAGAGATTTTGCGTGCGAAAATAATTGAAACCAAAAGCGTCACAACAACGACCGCCGTTATCATCAGGATTATTATTCTAAGGGTAGTATAGTTAAGGCTAAGATAGCTTGACGTAGGAGCCGCAACTATAACAATTGCGTCAAAATAGGAGGCTTCCGAATAGCCCATAGTATATTCTGTGTCGTTATAGTCATAGGTATATGTGCCGCTTTTGCCGTTAAGAGCAGTTTTAAGCGCATCGGAAAATTCTGCATAGCTGTCATCGGTATTAGCAAGCTCTATGGGGCTTTGATTAGTCTTAACGCTTTGAGTATCGGAGCTGAAAATAATAACTCCGTCATCGCTAATTACAAAAACGCTGTTATCAGAGCCTGAAACGGAATTGGAAATTTCCTCGTTTATCAAGGTACAGTCTACAATAGCGGCTGAAACCTCTGTCGAACCGTTATAGGTGGTAGGAGCCAATATGCCGAAGTAATTTTGATTATTGATATTTTTTATATCTGTAACGGTAACCTCGCCTCTTTCGACAGCAGAAACGACGTCGCTTTCCTCAATGACATCTGCGCAGCCTGAACCGCTGGATTTCAGAAGCTCGCCGTCGGAGGAATATATTCCGAAGTCTGAAATCATATCGTTATCTGAAAATTTATCAGATGAGGCGGCGATTTTTTCTTCTTCGGTGAGAAGCGTCGCATAGGAAGAGCTTTCGACAAGCTCTTTGAAGTCTCGGATATACTCGCTGACCGAGTAATCAAAGTTAAGAGCCGTCTGCTGTGAAAGCGGTTCTATCGCCTCTGATAAGGTATTAAGAGTTGTCGAGCGTATGTACCATATAAATATAATGCTGACAGCAAGCGTAGTGCCGAATACTAATCCCAGCATTGCCGTCATAATTTTAGAGCGAATAGATTTCAAAGCGATACCCCCATATCAAATTTCAAACGCAAATTCTACACCTATTATATTATAACAGAATTTTTTGAAAAAAACAAGTACTTCGGAGGAATTTTTTGAAATTTATATTGTTGAGCTGCCGCACATTGGTTGACTGCGTAATTGCTTTTTAATATTTTCTCCCCCTAAAGCATATTTTTAAAAAAGAGCTATTAGGAGGGGAAATACAATGACAGCGACAATTAAGCTTACAAAAACGGTGTGCTTGTCAGCTGCTATGGGTCTGACGGCGTTTTACGTGCTGTGCTTCGGACTTTTACGGGAAGCATATGCGGATGAGGAGATTGACGACGGCGGAGTTGACGTGCCGATTGTAATGTATCATATTGTAACCGATGACGAGGCTTTGGCGGGGGAGTATGTGGTTACGGCTGAACAGCTTGAGAAGGATATAGTCTTTTTGCTCGAGCAAGGGTTTACGCCTGTATTTTGCAGTGAGCTTGCGGATTTTGTAAATGAAGGTGGAGAGCTGCCTGAAAAGCCTGTTGTTATAACCTTTGACGACGGCGCATACGGCTGCTTTTATTATGCTTTGCCGCTGCTTGAAAAATATAAGGTCAAGGCGACCTTTTCAATAGTGGGAGAATGGAGCATGGCGGCAGGCGAGGACGCAGAGCCGAATGTTAATTATTCAACGGTGGATATTGATAATCTTAAGACTATGTATCTGAGCGGCTATTGCGAGCTTGCAAATCATACTTGGGATATGCACGGTCTGACAAGCGAGGGAGCGGAGCGTGATGGAGCTTTGCAGATTGACGGCGAAAGCGATGCGGAGTACCGCCGTGCGCTCTGGAACAATATCACGCAGGCGCAGAATTTCATAGAGCAGGCAGGACAGCGTCCAAGCGTACTTGCTTATCCTTACGGCTTTGCTTCGGATTACACTCAGGAGCTGGTCTGGCAGCTGGGCTTTGAGGTGACGCTAGGGTGTGAAGAAAGAATAAACCGCATTGCTAAGGGAGATTATGACTGCCTTTACAATATGGGGAGGTTCAATCGGGCTTACGGCGAAACAAGCGAGGAATTTTTCCTGAGTATTTTGCAGTGAAAAAGCCTTGATGAAAATTTTTCTTTGAATCGTTAATTTTTTGTAAAAAGCACTTGACTTTATTACGAAAGTGTGCTATAGTAATGTTAAGGACGATAAAATTAAGGTGCTAAAGCCTTAACAAAAAGTAAAAACAACAGAAGATTAACGGAGGAGATATTTATGCTTAAAAAGTCGTTTTTAACTCCGGTTCTTGCCGGAATCCTGGCTGTAACCGTTGTAGGTTCGGGCGTGGGATATTATTTTGAATTTGTAAAGGACGATGGCGTCAAGGCGTCAGATAAAACTGGGGCTGAAAACAATACGCTTACGGTTGAGGACGCTGCGGCGACTATCGAAGCGCAGCTTGACAAGGCGCAGCAGATAGCGGATGGCGAGCTTGAGGGTGGATATTCCGCAAAGCTTACATATACAGTGCCTGATGATGTATCGGCTGACAGCGAGCTTTCGGGTATCAACGAGCTTTCGGGTATCAAGGATATTGCCGTAGGCATGGAGGCAAAGCAAAAGGATAAAATGAGCGAGATGGAGTATACGATAGCGTATGATTCTCAGAGCTTGCTTACTGCCGATGTGGTTTATGACAATGAAAATGAGGTTGCGTATCTGAAAATTCCTGAGCTTTCGGATGCTTATCTTACGGGAACGGCTGATGAGATTGAAGCATATTTGGAGTCTATGCTTGACGATTCGGGCTACAGCTCGTATGAGGCTGAAACGGAGGATTCAAGCGTTGATACGGACGCTTTTGAAAATATCGATACTGAGCTTCTGACTGAGGATATTCAGGGCTATGTTGACGCTATAAAGGAAAACGCTCCCGAACCTACTGACGGAGAGGACAGAACCGTTACGGCTGACGGCGAGTCGCTCACTCTTACCACCAAAACATATACCATTACTGAAGCTAACGCTGAAAATATACTTAACGCAGTAGTTGAAAAGGGAAAGAGCGATGAAACTCTCAAGGAGCTGTATCTGGCTTTAGGTGAAACAGAGGAAAGCTATAATGAGATATGGGATTCGCTTAGCCTAGATGATACTGAATATTCGGAAGGGGAAAGCGATGAAACTGTTACAGTCGAGGTTTACTATTATGACGATGAGGAAGCAGGCTGGAGCATTTCGGCGGAGGATGAAGAGTATTATTTAATTTCAGCATCTGACGGTACTAAGCAAATAATCGACGGCAGCTTTGATTCTGATGATAGCGAAACGCTTACGGTTACGGGACTGGTTACCATTGACGGAGACACCTTTGACGGTGATATGACGGCTGAATATACAAGCGTTTCTTCTTATGATTATTTAGATGATGATGCGACATCTTCGAGCAGTACGACGACAAGCACTACCGAGATTGTAATAAGCTATGATAATCTGATTGTCAATGAGGATACACTCAAGGGAAGTGTGTCTATGAGCTGCACTAGTGATGACAGTGAGATTGCTAAGCTTGTCTTTGATTTTGACAATTCGGGCGATGATTTTGATATGTCGGTTGATGTAAGTTTAGCTGGAGAATCGTACGGCAAGGTTGGAATTGTCACACAGACTACGGATGCTTCTGATATTACCGTTCCGACAGGCACTATGTATTCAATATCCGATGAAGCGCAGCTAGAGGAGTATTACAACGGCTGTGATATTGACGGCTGGGAGGAAGCTGTAAAGAATGCGCTTGTAGAAGAGCTTTATAATTCGATTTTTGGCAGCAGCACTGATGATGCTATTACATATGACTATGATTTGTACAGCGACTATGATTATGATTACTATACCTTTGATGATGACTACAGCACAGAGGTTGAAGCTTAAGAATTAAAACGAGCCGTTCCTGCGAGGGAACGGCTTTTTTTATGGCTGTTTTCACTAAAAAAACCATTGGCATTTTGTGCAGTATGCTAATTATTATTCTTTTAAGCTTGGATTTATTGACTAAATGATAAAAATGTGATAAAATTAAGATGTATAGATATATTTGGAAAATCTATAGGAGATGTTTTTATGAATAATATAACTACAAAAAAGAGGCTTATATCTGGTTTTCTAGCTTTAGCAATGGTGCTGGGAAATACGGCTTTTAATATTACCGATTTTCTGAGCGGTTCAGATGCGTCAATTTCGGCTGAGGCGGCAAGTGCTACGGTAATAAACGGAAACGAATTTGATACCTATGCAGAAAGGACGATTCAGGACGTAGCTGACGCTTATTCGGTTGCAATTGCGGCTGGAGAGAGCTATTCTGACGGCGATACGTCTACATATTACACAACTGCGGCTTCTCTTGAGGATCCGTATAATGCTGGAGTGCCTACTCAGGACACTCTTACGGCTATGCAAGGTATGACGAACTTTTACCGCTGGCTTTTAGGGCTTGATTCGCTGACAACAGACTGCACAGTTTCAGCTGCGGCTTCGTATAATTTGCAGGAGCAGGCGTTTTGCCGCAACTGGTATTTTGCTCACGTTATAACCAGCTATAGTATGCCTGATGGTATGGACGAGGATTTGTGGGAAACAGGCGTACCGCTTAATCACAATATTTTAGCATATGGCTTTACTCCGAGAGGTTCGATCACTGGTTGGCTCAATGAGGGATATTCTTTAGCTGATGACGCTTGGGATAGTAACCTTATTGGTCACCGTCAGGCTATATTAAGCTCTGTAGTATCAGAGATTCAGTACGGCTTTTCAGGCAAGGTGGCAATCGGCAAGGTAGTTTCAAAAACCAACACAATGGACGATGCTTTCACGGCTTTTCCTGCAATAGGATATATGCCGAGAGATCTGGTTGAGCCTGACGAATCAGTATGGTCAGTTGAGATAAACACTGACGAGTTCAGCACTCCTGCTGTCAGCGATTTAACTGTTACAATAACTAATCTGTCTGATGGCACTACTTTTACCCGAAATGACAGCTCGACTATTTTGGTTAATACATACACCTCAAGTACGTGTATCTTATTCGCTCAGCCTGATGATTACAATACAACGCTTGGTTGCTATGACGACAGTTATCAGGTGGTTATCAGCGGCTTGAAGGACACTTCAGGGAATGCCGTGCAGATTCAGTACACGGTGGATTTTGTAGATATTTCTTCATATACAACCTCATCAGCTGCAAGCGTTGAAACTGAATTCAGCGAGTATGTAGTTTACGAAGGGCTTGACGATACGGACAGTCTTAACAAAATCGGCGCAATACTCCCTGATACCGTTACAATTACAACTGAAACGGGTTATGAATTTGAGATGGAGCTTAGCGGCTCATGGACGCTTGACAAGGAAAATACTTGCTGGACAAATTACATTGACGAGAGCGACTTGCCGTCAAATGTAAATGACGATAACGATATATTAAGTGAAATCGTAATAACCTATGAGCTTACAGGTGAGAATACGGTTTTGTGGAGTAAGCTTAAAATCACGCCGTCCTCACCGGATGAAGGCGATTCGGGAACGATGGCGGTTTACCACTATTATTCAAATTACTTAGGTACGAGAATTTATCAGGTTACTGCTGACGATGAGGGGAATTACACAGGTACGCAGAGATTTGATTCGCAGACATCGGAGGAATTTGACGAGGACGCAAGCGACAACGGCAGCGTTTGGCAGTACTACAACATTGACAGCTTTACAGGAAATGACAGCGGGACTTATATTTCTTTCTACTACTATGTTTCAGACACATGGACTCCTCCCGTGTACGTTTGCTACCAGTTCCAGGAGCTTGACATTTCACATTCATATGACGATGGAGAAATCACAACAGAGGCTACCTGCACAACTGACGGAGTAAAGACATACACCTGCACGGTGTGCGGCGACAGCTACACTGAAACAATTGAAGCTGTTGGTTACTACACTGTAGTTACAGATGAAGCGGTTGACGCTACCTGCACAGAATCAGGATTGACGGCAGGCTCACATTGCTCAGTATGCGGAGAGATTTTTGAGGAGCAGGAGACTATAGCGGCGACAGGACACGATTATGTTAGTGAGGTTACCACAGAAGCAACCTGCACGACTGACGGACTCAGAACCTATACCTGCTCAAACTGCGGCGACAGCTACACCGAAGCGATAGAAGCGACAGGACACAGCTATACTAGTGAAGTTACTACAGAAGCAACCTGCACAACCGATGGAGTTATAACCTACACCTGCTCAAACTGCGGAGATACATATACTGAGGATATTCCATCAAGCGAGGGTCACAGCTATGTGTCAGAGGTAATAACAGAGGCAACCTGCGGAACAGAAGGATTGATTTCCTACACTTGCTCTGAGTGCGGATATAGTTACACTGAAGTAATAGAAGCGACAGGTGAACACGACTATGATTCAAGTGTGACAACAGAAGTGACCTGCATAACTGATGGTGTTAGAACTTACACTTGTTCAGTTTGCGGTGACAGCTATACCGAAGCGATAGAAGCAACAGGTCACAGCTATACCAGTGAGGTAACAACAGAAGCAACTTGCGGAACTGATGGAGTAAGAACCTACACTTGTACAGCCTGTGGTGACAGCTACACCGAAACGATAGAAGCGACAGGCAAACACGACTATGATTCAAGTGTGACAACAGAAGCGACTTGTACAACAGATGGTGTTAGAGCCTACACATGTTCGGTTTGCGGGGATAGTTATACAGAATCAATTGCGGCGACTGGTCACACGGCGGTAACAGATGAAGCAGTTGACGCAACTTGCACAGAAACAGGCTTGACCGAAGGAACGCATTGCTCGGTTTGCGGAGAAATTCTAGTTGAACAAGAAACTGTTGCCGCTACAGGGCATAGCTATACCTCAACTATAACCACAGCCGCAACCTGCACCACAGCAGGCGTTCGCACCTACACCTGCTCCGTATGCGGTGACAGCTACACCACAACAATAGCTGCCACAGGAAACCACACCTATACCTCAACGATAACCACAGCCGCAACCTGCACCACAGCGGGAGTTCGCACCTACGCCTGCTCGGTCTGCGGCGACAGCTATACTGAAACAATAGCCGCCACAGGTCACAGCTACACCACCACAACCGTAGCTGCAACCTATGCCGCACAGGGCTATACACTGTATACGTGTTCGG
>X368_European_Ground_Squirrel__coassemble_14_pt1 | contig 53283 bp, 37 predicted proteins | sample X368_European_Ground_Squirrel__metabat2_low_PE_002 | metagenome-assembled genome bin X368_European_Ground_Squirrel
AATAAAAAGAGAAAATCCAACCAATATATGATATAATAAGATTATCACAGCCAAACAACGTCAAACGGTAGTAAAATTGTCAAACAAGAAAGAAAAAGCTTTGCAAGCAGAATGTATGAAGTAAGCTTCTTAAGCGTAAAAGGTATGACAAAAGATGGCAGTCGCTCAGAAAGAAGTCTTTGACCTCACAATCGCCCGAAACAGCACATAAAGGCCGAAGAACAGCTTATGCTAAAATGCTGCAAAAACCATTTTCGTTCAAAAGACAGACAATTTAAACTGATAACGGAACAGAGTTTACTTATAAATAGATAAGTGAAAATACAGAATCTCCATTTGATACTGTGCTAAAAGAATTGGAAGTGGAACATAGGCTTATTTTACCGAGAACACCATGGCACATAGGCAAGGTTGAAAGAAGTAACAGGAATGATTAGCGATATTTTATTGCTGAGAGCATTTCAGCAGTCTTGATGATTTCAACAAAAAGCTTGCAGAGCACCTGATATAGAGCAATAGAAAGAGAATGCGGACGTTTGAGATGAAAAGTCCTGTTCAATTATTAAAAGAGAGACTTTTCATGGGTGCGTAAACTTTAAGCTTTTTTTCCTTTCCGCTATGCTTCACTTCAAAGGAATTTAACTTTAATTATCCTATCTGGTCGGTGTTTTCTTATTTTAAGTCACATCTATTGACAACGCAGAAAAATTAAGAATAAGAGTTGGAAAATGACTTGATTTTGAGAGGAATTTGTGGTATAATAAATTAAACTAGCTCAAGGAGTGAATTTTATGCTTAGAGGAAAAACTGTTATTGTTGCTGTCACGGGCAGTATTGCGGCATACAAGATGGCGGACTGTGTTCGCAGGCTTACCAAGCTTCACGCAAATGTTCATGTGCTTATGACGCAAAACGCCTGCCAATTTATAAATCCTGTTACATTTGAAACGCTCACTAACAACAAGTGCCTGATTGATACGTTTGACAGGAGCTTTCAGTACAGCGTTGAACACGTTTCGCTTGCAACAAAAGCGGATATTGCTCTGATTGCTCCCGCAAGCGCAAATGTAATTGGCAAGCTCGCAAACGGAATTGCGGACGATATGCTTACTACTACTATAATGGCTTGCACATGTCAAAAGCTTATTGCTCCTGCCATGAATCATAATATGCTTCACAACCCTATAGTTGAGGACAATATCAAAAAGCTTAAGCGATATGGATATGAAATTATTGAACCTGAACACGGAATGCTTGCTAACGGTGATGTTGGCGATGGCAGACTTCCCGATTCTGAACTGCTTGTAAAATGGGTGCTTCAAAAAATTGCCAAGTCTAAGGATTTAAGCGGTCTGAAAATTCTTGTGAGCGCAGGGGCAACCTGTGAGCAAATTGACCCTGTAAGATATATAACTAACCATTCTACTGGAAAAATGGGGATAGCTCTCGCTGAATGCGCTTCTATGAGAGGAGCACAGGTTACGCTTGTCGCCGCTCAATGCAGTGTCAAGATGCCTGAATTTGTTAAAATTCGAAATGTCGAAAGTGCTAAACAGATGTATAATGAAATTATGGCGATAAAGGATGACTTTGACATTATCATTATGGCTGCTGCAGTTGCGGATTACACGCCTAAAGAGGTTTCACAAAGCAAGATAAAAAAATCTGACGAAGAGCTTACGATTGAGCTAAAACGAACCGATGATATTTTAAAGGCAATCGGTGAAAGCAAAAGTGACGAACAGATAATTTGTGGCTTTTCGATGGAAACCGAGAATCTGTATGAAAATTCAAAGAAAAAGCTGGAGAGCAAAAACTGCGATCTTATCTGCGCTAATTCGCTTAACATTATAGGCGCAGGCTTCGGCGCAGACACTAACGTCATAACTATGATAACAAAGACACAGACCCAGCAACTTAGCCGTATGAGCAAGGCGGATGCTGCGAATATTATACTTGACAAAATTTTAGAGATAAAAAGTGAGAAGAGCAATGAGAAGAATTGATATATTTGAGAACGGAATTTATCTTGTGTTTGAAATTGACGACAGCGAACAGGTTAAGCTGCTGCATTTTTCAGCCCTGCCGCTTGACGAGGACAAGCTTTCCTCGCAAAACGGAACCTTTGGATTTAACCTTGTCGAGGTGCAGATGTCAGGCATCAACCGACCGGGAGAGCGTCACGGAAACAAGTATGTCGTTACAGCTCCCGGCTGCACCTTGAAATTTTCAGCTTTCAACGACACCTGTAATCAAATTGGGCGAAAGATAGAAATCACACAGCTTGACGATGGGACAAAAACCGAGGTTGTTTCACACTTTCAGTTTTTTAACGGCATAAGCGTTGTAAGAACATGGACTGAGGTGACAAATAAGGGAGAAGCTCCTCAGACTCTTGAATACTTATCCTCATTTTGCCTTACAGGGATTGAAAAGGAGGGTTTAAAGCCACAGGACGAGAAGCTTGAAATATGTGTCTGCCACAACTCATGGCAGAGAGAGGTTCAGTGGAAAAGCTACACATTGCCGCAGCTAGGGCTTGAACAGTCTCAGCCTAAGGTTTATCAGCACTCCTCAAAGGTTTTTTCATGCTCAAATGTGGGAAACTGGTCAGCTAAGGAATACATTCCTATGGGAATGGTGATTAACCGTGAGGTGAACAGCTTCCTTTTTTGGCAGATTGAACATAATGGCTCATGGCACTGGGAAATTTCCGACAGAGAGGGATTTTTGTATTTACAGCTTTCAGGTCCCAGTGAAATTGAATCGCACTGGTGTAAAAAGCTTAAGCCGAACGAAAGCTTTGTTTCTGTGCAGTGCGCTGTCGGAGTAAGCTGTGCAGGCTTTGACGAGGCAATAGGCGAGCTTACAAAGTACCGCCGCAAAATCAGACGCAAAAACCGCGACAACGAGCAGCTTCCTGTAATTTTCAACGACTACATGAACTGCCTCTGGGGAGATCCTACAGCTGAAAAGGAATTTCCGCTTATTGACGCCGCTTCAAAGGCAGGGTGCGGATATTTCTGCATTGACGCAGGCTGGTACGCTGATGGCGGCTGGTGGGACGAGGTAGGTCAATGGGAGGAAAGCAGGCGGCGGTTTCCTAACGGACTTAAAGAGGTAACAGACTACATTCGCTCAAAGGGAATGATTCCCGGAGTATGGCTGGAAATTGAAGTCATGGGCATAAACTGTCCACTCGTTGACGCAGATTTCGGCGACGAGAGCTTCTTTATGCGCCACGGAAAAAGAGTGTATGACCGTTCGCGCTTTCAGCTTGATTTTTCAAATGAAAAGGTACGCAAATTCGCTGATTCGGTTATTGACAGACTTGTCAGGGATTACGGCATAGGCTACATAAAGATGGACTACAACATTGAACCTGGAATTGGAACAGAGAATAACGCTGACAGCTTCGGCGACGGACTTCTCAATCACGAGAGAGCGTATATCTCATGGCTTGACGGAGTGTTCAGGCGTTATCCTGATTTAATAATAGAGAACTGTTCAAGCGGCGGACTTAGAATGGACTATATGATGATGTCAAGATACTCAATCCAATCCACCTCCGATCAGGACGATTACCGCAAATACTGCACAATTGCAGCAAACGCTCCGCTTGCTCTTACTCCTGAACAGGCTGCTGTCTGGAGCTTTCCTATGTACGGCGAGGACAAGGAAGCGGTTGTCTTTAATATGATTAACGCTATGCTGCTCAGGATTCATCAGAGCGGACATCTTGCGAACATTGACGAGCAAAGCAGTGAGCTTGTAAATGAAGGAATAAAGGTTTACAAGAGCATACGAAAGGATATAAAGAACGCTCTGCCGTTCTGGAGCTTAGGCGTATCGTCATTTTCAGACGAATGGGTTTCGCTTGGACTTAGGTGCGAAAAATATTGTTATCTTGCGCTTTGGCGCAGAATGCCGCAGGAGGACGCTGTTTCATTGCCGATAAGCTTTTTAAAGGGTAAAAACGTAAGGGTAAGCTGTATTTATCCAAGCTTCAACGAGGAAAAATTCCAATGGAACAAAGCTTCAGGGACTTTGAGCGTTACTCTTTCAAAGCCATACAGCGCACGACTTTTTAAAATCACTTATGATGAAGATGATTTCTAAGAGCCTTTGCCACACTTGCCAGCGCAAGCAAAAGCGGCGCAAGGATAAAAATATCTCCTAAAACCGTGTAAGAGCTTTTGCTTTCTATAAGGCTCACTATGCCTGATACGGCGGCAGCATCTTTGCTGTTACACATTACCGTTTCCTCTCCCCATGGGGAAATTATTGCGGAAATACCGCAGTTTCCTGCCCTGACGACAAAGCGTGAATTTTCAACTGCACGGATTTTGCTGTGGAGAAAATGAGCATAGCGTGCATAGGTGCTTCCAAACCATGAATCATTTGTCGGAATAAAAATCAGATTGGCACCGCTTTGAACCTGACTGCGAAAGCTTTCGGAGTAGATGGATTCAACGCAGATTCCTGAGGCAAGCGTTAAATCTCCCAGATGGTAAACCTCTGTGTCATAGCAGCTCGAACAAAGTCCGCTGTTTGTAAGCGGAATATATTCACCAAAAGGCACAAGGTGGCTCTTTGAATATATTCTTATGCCCTTGCTGTCAGATGAAATTGCGGCTATGCTGTTGTACCTGCTTCCCTCCTCTTCAAAAAGACAGCCTGTGAAAATTGTCACATCGTTTCTTTTAGCACACTTTATTAAATCCACAAAATCTGCGCTGTCTGAACTGAAAACTGAATTTACCGCAGTTTCAGGAAGAAAAACATACTTAGTTGACGATTGTTTATTTTTATCGATAAGCTCAATATATTTCTTAGCCGCTTCACCTGCCGAAAGCTGATTTTTTTCATCGCCCTCGCTGTCAAGCTGAACTATCAGCACATTAGTGCTTTCACTGTCATCAGCCTGTTCTTTAAGCAATGATATTTCAAGACTGCCGCAGATAAAAACTGCAAAAGCAAGCGACAGATATGCAGCAGAGATTTTTATACAGCTAATTTTTTTATGACATTGTGTGCTTTTTAAAATCAAATAAACCATACCGTTACCCAAAAGTATAATAAATGACGTAAAACGGCAGCCTAAAAGCGACGCAGAAATCATCAGCGCACCTGCGCCGTCCGACTGCGCCCACACTCCAAGCCACGGAAAAGAAAAGAAGCCTGCCTTTTCGCAAAGCCATTCGCTTAGGCAAAAAAGCAATGAGAGCTTGATTATATCATACTGCTTTTCGCTTGAAATTTCAGGATAAAGGCTTAGACACAAAACCTGACTTGCCAAAAGCAGAAACGCAAGTGCGGCGGCGGCGACAAAGCCGATAAAAACCGAAATCACTCTTGGAAGATCAAGCTCCTTGTATATTTCAATGACAAACAACGTCTTTGTTATATCATATGCGCTCAAAAACGGAGCAAGCTTTTTTATCAACGCTTTAACGCTTTTTTCTCCTATAGCTGTAAAAAGTGGGAGCATTGATACACCGCACAGAATTGGAAGCTTCAAAGAACATTCGAGAAGCGATGCAAAAATGCCGTACAGCACAAACAAAAGCTTGGAAAAATAAGACTGACGCTGTTTGATTATTCCCATAGAAATTTCACACTCCCCCTCCTAAAATTTCAAAGCGATATGCTTATTATCCGCAAAAGAAAAATTTAAATACAAAGGAAATAAAAGAGATGAAAAAAATAGATATTAAAATCCCTGAATATGCAAAAGAAGTGCTTCGCAGACTTGAAGCGGCAGGCTTTGAGGCTTGGTGCGTTGGCGGCTGTGTGCGCGACGCTTTACAAGGCGTTGCTCCTCACGACTGGGATATATGCACAAATGCCCTGCCGAATCAGACAATCAAAGCCTTTAAAGGCTACAGCGTTATACCAACGGGAATAAAGCACGGCACAGTAACAGTTTTAATTGAAAAAAATCCGATTGAAATCACCACCTACCGCACAGACGGCGGCTACAGCGATCACAGACGACCTGACAACGTAAGCTTTGTGCGTGATGTAAAGCACGACCTTGAGCGGCGCGACTTTACAATGAACGCTATCTGCCTGAATTTAAAGGGCGAGCTTTACGACCCATTTGACGGTCAGGACGACATTAAAAGAAAAATCATCCGCTGTGTAGGAGATCCGAAGAAAAGATTTGACGAGGACGCTCTCAGGATTTTAAGAGCGATAAGATTTGCTTCAAAAACAGGCTTTGAAATTGAAAAGGAAACTGCTGGTGCGGCGTTTCAGATGCGCTCTCTTTTGGAAAACGTTTCTGCGGAAAGGCTCTATTCAGAATTTAAAGCACTGCTTGTCGGAAGGAATGTAACCAAAGTTTTGCTTGAATACAAGGAGATCATCGCTCAGATTGTTCCTGAAATTACCCCTTGCTTCGGCTTTAAGCAGAACAATCCTCACCACTGCTATGACGTCTGGGAGCACATTGCAAGAAGCGTAAGCTTCAGTCGTCCTGAGCCTTTGATAAGGCTTGTTATGGTTTTTCACGACATCGGCAAGCCTGATATGTTTTTTGAGGACGAAAAAGGAGTATCGCACTTTAAGCTCCACCAGCTAAAAAGCGCAGAGTATGCGGGCGTCATTTTAAAGCGATTTAACTGCGACAACTACACTAGAAAAAGAGTTTGCGCACTTATTAAAGAGCATGACAACCGAATAGGCATAGGGCGAAAAAGCGTGAAAAAATTCATTTCAAAATATGACTACGATTTCTTTATGGACTATCTTGAGGTTCGCCGTGCGGACACGCTTGCGCAGTCGGATTTTAAAAGAGAGCAAAAGCTTAAAGAGCTTGACGATTTAGCGTTGATTGCAATTGATGTTAAAGAAGAAAACGACTGTCTTAAGCTTAACGATTTAGCTGTCGGCGGCAATGAGATGATTGCTTTAGGGCTTAAAGGAAGTCAAATAGGCGATATGCTTAAATTTCTGCTTGAAGAGGTCGTTGAAGAAAGGCTGTCAAACGAAGCTAACAAGCTGATTGACGCTGCGGAAAGGAAAATGAACAATTGAAAAACCTTGCCAGACGAATAATTTTCGGAATATTGTCTGTTTCCTGCTGTGTGCTGATTTTCTACTTTTCATCTCAAAACGGCGATACATCATCTGACACAAGCGGCGGATTTATATCCTTTTTCTGTGAGCTTTTAGTGCCGTCCTTTTCAGGATTTGACGGCGAAAACCGCACTGAGTTTGTAGAGAGCCTACAGCATATAGTCAGAAAATGCGCACACTACAGCATTTATTTTATCCTTGCGATTTTTTTACTGCAATTTTTTCTTACATTTAAAAGACTTCGGAAAAAAATATGGCGTCCATTTATTGTTTCGTGGGCTTTTTGTATTCTTTATGCCGCAACAGACGAGCTGCACCAGTATTTTGTTCCCGAACGCTCCTCACAAATAACCGATGTTGCGATTGATTCTTTAGGAGCATTAAGCGCACTGCTGATTTCCGCTTTGATTTTTGCACTTTGGCACAAGTTTAAAAGAAAATAACCTGACTAATTTCGCCGTTTTTAGCGGCGGATTTTTTTAGCTTATTACGAATATTTTTTTATTATTTCGGATACTATATTCTTGAATCAGTTCATTTTCAACAATTCAGATATTTTTAGCACTCTGCTGCTAATAGTGCTAAATTTCAACTATTTTTCACTAAAAGTTCACCAATAAATCATATAGGTAGTTTATCATATAGATATAGAAAGACAAAAGAAAGAAAAAGAGAAAGCAGACAACAAAAATTTGAAAGGACTGATTCCAATGTGGAATTAAAATTTTTATGGGCAACAAAAGAAAAATATTAAAAACAAAAGAACAACTGTTAAGGAGGAATTATTTATGTATGCACTTACACCTTTTGAAAGAACGGTAAGAGATGTTTTCAGGAGCTTTGACGATGATTTCTTTTCCGATTTTGGAACAAATCAGGTTTCAAGCTTTAGAACCGACATTAAGGACGAGGGAGATAAATATGTACTTGAAGCGGAGCTTCCAGGCTTTGACAAGGAAGACATTAACCTAGACATAACTGGCAAGACGCTGACTCTTTCTGCTGAACATTCGTCACAAAAGGACGATGATACAAACAAAAACTACATCCGCCGTGAGAGAAGCTACGGAGCTTACCGCAGAACGTTTGATTTGTCGCAGATTGACACAGACAATATTGACGCCCAGTACAAAAATGGAGTACTTTATCTGACAATGCCGAAAAAGGAGCCTACTGCACCTGCTTCAAGACGACTTGAAATAAAATAATGAGGCTTGCCTCGTTACCATAACACCGATGTAATATAAAAACCTCTGTGGCGCTTTTTTCCACCTTTAGCACCGCAGAGGTTTTGTTTTTTAAACTGTCAAATGAGCTTTTACCTTTATTTCATTGTTTTCAACCGTAAGATGAAAGTCACGCTCATTATTTTTTATTAGCATATCGCTAATAGGATTTTCAGCCTGGCGACGAACTATTCGCCTTATTTCTCTCGCCTGAACATTTCCGTTTTTTTCATTGCCTGTTGCGCTATAAATTCACTACACTCGCTGTCAAAAGTTAGTGTTCCGCCTATAGAAGCAAGCCTGACTGCAAAATCCTCCAACTCACGCTTTGCCGCCTTGGCAAGCGCATCTCTGTCAAGCGGTTTAAAGAAAATTATCTCGTCAATTCTTCCCATAAGCTCGGGAGAGAAAAGCTTTTTGAGCTCCTCCATTCCCGCCGCCTTTACACCGTCATAGCTTTTTTCGCCAAAGCCAAGATGCTTTGAATTTTCAGCCTGCCTTGTACCTGCATTTGTAGTCATAATAATAAACGTATTCTTAAAGCTTACCGCTCTGCCTGATGAATCGGTCAAAGCTCCGTCCTCTAATATTTGAAGCAGGATATTAAAAATATCAGGATGAGCCTTTTCAATCTCGTCAAAAAGCACTACCGAATAAGGCTTTTTTCTAACCTGCTCGGTTAGCTTGCCGCCCTCCTCATATCCTACATAGCCAGCAGGTGCGCCGATAAGTCCTGAAATACTGTGACGCTCCATAAATTCCGACATATCAAGCTTTATAAGCGAATCCTTACGCAGGAAAAGCTGTTTTGCAAGCGTTTTTGCAAGAAGCGTCTTACCTACTCCGCTTGCTCCCATGAAAACAAAGCTACCCGCAGGACGCTCCGAGCTGCACAAGCCAAGCCTTAGCCTGCGCACTGCCGCACTTACCTGACTAATCGCCTCCTCCTGACCGAAAACCTCATTTTCCAGCTCTGCTTCAAGCTCTGAAAGTCTTTCATTTTCATCTCTTGAAAGAATGCCGCACGGTATTCCGCTTCGTCTTGCAGTAATTTCGCATAGTGTTTTCGCCGAAAGCTTAGGCATTAAATCTTCTGATTTTGAAAGCACAAACTCTTCCTTGCTCATCTTTCCCGAAAGATAGCGTTCAAAGGACGTGCTGTCATTTACCGCACCTGTCATTTTAGCGGCTTCGGCGGCGCAGGCTTCATCAAGCAAATCTATCGCCTTATCAGGAAAATGATAATCGACAATACATCTCTGTGAAAGCTTCACCGCAAGCCTTATTTCCTCATCACCTATTTCAACTCCGTGATGAGCCGAATACTTTTCCTTAAGTCCGAACAAAATCTGCTCCGTCTGCTCCGCAGTCGGTTCTTCAACCACTACCTTCTGAAAGCGTCTATCTGCGGCAGTGTCCTTTTCAATTGTACGGCGGTACTCGTCAAAGGTTGTCGCACCTATTATTTTAAGCTGTCCTCTTGCAAGCGAGGGCTTTAGAATATTTGCGGCATCAATCGCCCCCTCCGCTGCTCCGGCACCCATGATATTATGAATTTCATCGATAAAAAGTATAACGTTTCCAGCACTCACCGCTTCGTCAATGCAGTCCTTTAGCCGTTCCTCAAAATCCCCCCTGTACTTTGCTCCTGCCAAAAGGTTGGTAAGATCAAGCTCAAAAATCCTCTTTCCCTCAAGTCGGCTTGGAATTTCTCCCATCATTATTTTATATGCTAACCCCTCTACAATCGCTGTTTTGCCAACTCCAGCTTCGCCTACCAGACAAGGATTGTTTTTTCTTCTGCGGCAAAGGATCTCTGAAACCTGCCTTAGCTCGTCTTCACGTCCGATAAGAGGGTCAAATTCCATACAAGCCGCTTTTGAAGTAAGCTCTCTGCCGTAAAGCTCAAGCTTTTTTAGCCTTGTCTGCGAGGCTTCTGCGATAAGCTCGTTGCCGCCGACACAATCAGAATATATCTTGTTAATATTTACGCTCAGACTCTTTAAAATTTTAACGGCGCAGCATTTATTCTGCCGTAAGATCATTGCTAGGATAAACTCTGTTCCGCAGGCTGAACCTCGTATATTTTTAGCAAGATTCACAGAACCGTTTAAAATCGTAACGCATGACGGTGTAAAGTCATTGTCGCTAAGTCTGCAAGGCGTACCTCTACCGACTATACATTCTAGCCTTTCCTCTATTTTCTTTAGTGTTACACCGTGCTTTTTCAAAATCTGCGAGCCCACACAGCCGCTGACTGCCGAAAGCGCAAGCAGCAAATGCTCGCTCCCTACATAGGTATGCCCCCATGCTCCTGCGCACTCTATTGCCTCGCTGACAACCTCCCTGCCTTTTGGCGTAAAGGATGAAATATTGTAACCTGACATAATTCTCTCTCCTTTTTAACTTAGAATTTTCCTATGACAATATAATTGTCAATACTTTTATATCCTATGCAGGGTACAAGATTTTTTATTACAGCATAAAAAAGCCGCTTGCCTTGTCTTTTGACGAAAGCAAGCGGCATATGAAGCTTTAGCGTTTTGCGTTTGCAAGCATAAGCTTGATTCTATTTTCCTGATTTACCTTTGTAGCACCCGGATCATAGTCGATTGCCACAATATTAGCATTTGGATATGCCGCCTTGATAACGCGGCTCATTCCCTTTGCTACAATATGATTAGGCAGACAGCCAAACGGTTGAGTGCAGATTATATTTTCAGTACCTGTTTCAGCAAGCGCCGCCATCTCTGCGGTTATAAGCCAACCCTCGCCCATCTTTACGCCCTGATTCATATACTTATCCGCACAGCGACGAAGATGTTCAAAATCATGCGGCGCGAAGAACTCTCCATGCTCGTTTATAACCTTAATCTGCTCCTGCTGGAACTTATACAGAACCTCGTAAGCGACCTTATACGCCGCCGTTCTGGGTGTTTGCTTATCATACAGCCTTGCATCGTTGATCAAATCGGACGCACAGTAAAGCACAAAGTCTAAAAGTCCTGGAACATAAGGCTCACAGCCCTCTGACATAAGGAATTCGTTCAGGTCGTTATTAGCAAGCGGAGAATATTTTACATAAATTTCTCCGACAATTCCCACTCTCGGCTTTTTCTCCTTAGTTCTCTCGATTGAAGAAAAGTCCTTGAGCATTGCCTTGTATATAGACTTAGTTGACATATAATCAGCCTTTGTACCCATAAGCTTGCCTAATCGGTTCTGCCAGCGTTTAAGCACTCGGTCTGTGCTGCCCTTTTTCACCTCATACGGCTTGCACTGATTGTACAGCAGCATAAGCATATCTCCGTGCATAACGCAGTAAATTAGGCGCATAATAATCGGCACTGTCATAGGGAACGCTGGATTAGGCTCAAGTCCGCTGAAATTAAGCGACAAAACAGGAACTTGCGGAAATTGCGTTGAAATAGCCTTTCTTATAAGATAAATATAATTTGAGGCACGGCAGCCGCCTCCCGTCTGAGATATAAGCAGCGCAACCTTATCAACGTCATAGCGTCCGCTTTTAAGAGCCTCCATATACTGCCCTATAACCAAAAGAGCAGGATAGCAGGTGTCATTGTGAGTGTTTTTAAGTCCCTCGTCAACAACCGTTCTTGAACGGTTTGTCAAAAGTTCCATCTTGTAACCGAAATGCTCATAAGCTTTGATTATCAGCTCAAAATGAATAGGAAGCATATCGGGAACCAAAATGGTATAGTCTTTTTTCATCTCTTCGGTAAATGTAGTGCGATTTACTCTGTCCGAATATTTTTTTCCCTCTTTTTTGCCGCCCATTTATATCACCTCCCTTTTGCTGTTCTCCTTTTCCTCCAAAGCCGCCGCAAGCGAACGCAGGCGTATCTTTGCAGCTCCTAAGTTTGTAATCTCATCTATTTTAAGCTGGGTATAAAGCTTTCCCTTTTCCTCAAGTATCGCTCTTACCTCATCGGTTGTAACGGCGTCAATTCCACAGCCGAACGAAACAAGCTGAACGAGCTGCATATCATCGTTTCGGCAGACATATTCAGCAGCTCGGTAAAGTCTTGCGTGATAGGTCCACTGATTAAGTACGTCAAGCGGCGGACAGTCAACCAGAGCCGCTACGCTGTCCTCTGTAACTACCGCAAAACCAAGAGAGGTTATAAGCTTGTGAATACCGTGATTGATCTCATGGTCTATATGATACGGTCTGCCTGCAAGAACGATAATTTTCTGCCCATAGCTTCTGGCTTTGGAAATAATCTCAAGAGCCTTCTGCTCATTTTGCTTTTTAAAGCGAAGCTGCTCAGTATACGCTTTGTTAAGAACGTCAAGCACCTGCTTTTCGGTGACGTGATAATCCTTAAGCGCCCTTGCCATATTTTTTGCAGTGTTCTTCTTGAAATTTATATCAAGATAGGGAGTGATAAAGTTTTTATCATTCAGCTCCGGTATGTTGGCCTTTAAAAGCTCAGGATAGTAGGCGACTACTGGACAATTATAATGGTTGTCCGACTGCCCCTCATCGGCATTATAGCTCATGCATGGATAGAAGATAAAGTCAACTCCCTTTTCAAGAAGATTAGCAATATGACCGTGCATAAGCTTTGCAGGATAGCAGACAGTATCTGACGGTATAGTCTGCTGCCCCTTATAATAGGTATCTCTCGTGGTTTCATCTGACAAAACCACCTCAAAGCCCAGCTCAGTAAAAATCGTATGGAAATATGGCAGCATATCATAATAGCTTAGTCCCATAGGGATTCCCACTCTGGCTCTCGGCTTGCCCTTTGGCTTCTTCTCGGCAAAGGAATATAGCTTTTCAAATTTATACTCAAACATATTTTCTGTCTTATTTTCAAGCTTTATACCTGCGCCCCGTTCACAGCGGTTTCCTGAAACAAAGCGTCTGCCGTCATTATATTTTATAATCGTCAAATTGCAGTGAGCGGTACAGCCTTTGCACTGTGCGCTAAATGAATTATACGCAAACTCTTTAAGCTGCGAAAGTGTCAAAAGTGTAGACGCTTGTCTGTTCGCTACGTATTTTTCCTTTGCAAAAAGCGCACAGCCAAACGCTCCCATAAGCCCTGCGATTGCAGGTCTGGTAACGTTTCTGCCAAGCTCCTTTTCAAATGAGCGCAAAACCGCATCGTTTAAAAAAGTTCCCCCCTGAACGACTATGTTCTCACCAAGCTCGTCAATAGACTTTGCTCTGATCACCTTGTAAACCGCATTTTTGATAATTGACGAGGAAAGTCCCGCAGAAATATCCTCAACGCTTGCGCCGTCCTTCTGCGCCTGCTTGACTGAGGAATTCATAAATACTGTGCACCGCGAACCAAGCTCTACAGGTGCTTTTGCAAACAAGCCTAAATTAGCAAAATCGGCTATATCATATCCCATCGCCTGCGCAAAGGTTTGAATGAAAGAGCCGCAGCCTGACGAACAGGCTTCGTTAAGCATAATACTATCAATTGCATTATTCTTAATCTTAAAGCACTTAATATCCTGACCGCCAATGTCTATGATAAAATCTACGTCAGGGCAGAAAAACGCCGCCGCTTTATAATGCGCAACCGTTTCAACTATGCCGTAATCCACGCCAAGTCCTGATTTAATCAGATCCTCGCCATAGCCTGTTACAGCGGAAGCTCTGATTTTTAAATTCTTATTAGCGATTTTATAAATTTCCTCAAGCTGCGAAGCGATTATATCAAGCGGCTGACCCTTGCTGGAGCAGTAATGCTGATAAAGCAGCTTGCCATCGTCGGTTACAAGCACAAGCTTTGTAGTGGTTGAGCCTGCGTCTATTCCAAGATAAGCGTCGCCCTCGTATTCCTTTATATCGGCATATTTTAAATCGGATCTGTTATGTCGCCATACAAATTCATCATACTCCTCACGGCTTTCAAACAGCGGCTTGCCGACTACAATATTGTCGCTCGTTTTGGCATTGATGATTTTGTCAAGCGTTTCATCTATCGTCATAGGCTCGGAAATATCCCCTGCCTGAAGCGCACAGCCGTATGCCATAAAGCAAGGCGCAAGCTCGGGAAAACGAGCGGCGTCGCCTGAAAGGTGAAGTGTATTTACAAACGCTTTTCTCAGCCCCTTAAGGAAGTACAGCGGTCCACCTAAGAACAGCACATTCCCTTCGATCTTTCTGCCCTGTGCAAGTCCTGAAACCGTTTGATCTACAACCGCCTGAAAAATCGAAGCCGCTATGTCCTCTTTCTTAGCTCCCTGATTAAGAAGCGGCTGAATATCGCTCTTGGCAAAAACTCCGCAGCGTGAAGCTATTGGATAAAGCCTTGTGCTTTCAAGCGAAAGACGATCAAGCTCATCTGCGCTGACGCCTAAAAGCTGCGCCATCTGATCGATAAACGCTCCCGTTCCGCCTGCGCACGAACCGTTCATACGCTGCTCTACTCCGCCTGTGAGAAATATAATCTTAGCGTCCTCGCCGCCAAGCTCTACCACAACATCTGTATCAGGATAGGTTTTATTTACAGCGACAAACGCTGAAAAAACCTCCTGCACAAACTCAATTCCGCTTGCCTGTGCAATTCCAAGTCCAGCAGAGCCTGTGATAGCGGTCTTAAATTTCCTGCCCTTATACAGCTTGTTTATAGCTCTGAGCTGCTCGGCTACAGTTTCTCTTACCTTTGAAAAATGACGCTCATATTTTGTATATACTATTCTTTCATCGTCTATAATTACAGTCTTAACTGTCGTTGAACCTACGTCAATGCCTAGCTTTAAAATCTCTTCCATACACATTCCTTTCTAAAAAGAGCGGACGAGCCGCTCGAATTAAACAAACAGTTTAACGGACAGATTTCGTCCAAAATAATTATAACACACTTTCAGGCTTTTGAAAAGTCTTTTTTTGAAATTTTTTATGGGCAAAATTCAAATTGTGTCGTGATTTAATTTAGAGATGCCCTCTATTTTTCAAACAAAGAGAGGACACTATCCAAAATGCCCTCTTAAACTCAATCTGAAACGCTTGCATTGTTACCGCCAAGCGGAAGCTTCACTGTAAAAGTTACCCTTTTATCCTCTACAGTACAGTAAATTTTGCCCTTGTGCGCATCTACAATGTTTTTTGCAAGCGACAAGCCTATTCCGCTGCCGCCTGTTTCTCTGGTTCTTGAGCTGTCGCCCCTGTAAAAGCGTTCAAAGAGAAGCCTGAGATCACCTGTAGGCGGATCCTCGCACAAATTTTCAGTCCACAGCTTAAGACTTCGGCTTCCGCTTTCGAGTCCCAGTTTTATTTCACTTTCGGGAGAGCTGTACTTGACGGCATTTTCAAGAAGCGTGGAAATCAAAACCTCAAGCATATTAACATCGCCGCTGCAATAAACGCCCTGCGCTATATCCGCCGTAAGCGTCTTTGACTGCGCATTACAATATGTTGAAAAGGTTTCGTACGCCGCCTCTGTTATTGAAGTGACGTCAGCCTTTGTAAAATTAAAACGCTGAGCCTCCTGCGATTTTGCGAGCATCAAAAACTGTGAAAGCAGGTCGCTTAAGCGATCTGTCTGATTAAGTATGCTCTGCGTCCACTCGCTCTCCCCTGCAGTTAAGCTTATAACCTCTGTATCCGCTCTGATAATGGCAAGCGGAGTTTTCAGCTCATGCCCTGCATCGGTGATAAAGCGCTGCTGATTCTGAATGTTTTGCATAACAGGTCTTACGGCACGCTTTGAAAAGACGCATATCAAAAAGGCGCATATTGCAAAAAGCACCAGCAATATAACAGATGAAATCTCTATCGTTCTCAAAATTGATGAAAACTGAGAGCTAAAATCACAGAAAATAATCAGCGTTCTGCCATTATCGCTCTTTATTACAGAATATCTGAAATTGTAGCTGTAATAAAAGCCGCTGTCATTTCCGCTGTCAAAGACGTCAAGCGCATATTCCTTCGCCTCGCTGCTTTCAACTGAAGCTATATGGGCTGTGTTTATCCGCAAAAGATCACCGTTTTCGTTGAAAATTGCAGTGAAATATCTTGTGACATATTTCTTTTCAGCCTCCAAATTCTTATCGTCTGGCTTTTCATCGTCAACGCTGTCGCTGTCTGGAAGCGAATGTCTGTCATCTTTTTCATCCGATAATTCCTTATCGGGATATGTCCCGTTATTTTCAGCTATAAGCGTTATTGTTTCGTCAATCATCTGAGTTGTAAAATAAAAATTCAGTCCGTTAATCAGACAAACGCTCAAAAGCTCCAGTACAAAGAGCAAAACAATCGCTATCACTGAAAATTTAACACTTAATTTTCTAAACATAAATCTGTACAATACAGCACCGCCGATTTTTGCGGCGGCGCTGCGTTTCCTTTATGAATTTTTATTATTCTTCATCGTCATCTTCAACATACTCAAGGCAATATCCTGTACCTCTGGCAGCACGAATTTTGGTTTTTGAGTCAATCGATGCAAGCTTGCGGCGCAAATAGGAAATGTAAACCCAGACTACATTTATTTCCGTCTCTGTATCACAACCCCAGATTTTTTCCATAAATTTTTCAGTTGAAATAAGCATATTGGGACTGCTTATAAGATACTCGATAATCTGAAATTCCTTGTTGCCTAATCGAACCGAGCCGCCTCTTGATGTAAGCTGATATTTTGCACGGTTAAGCGTCAAATCACCATAGGAAATTTCGTTCGGCAAAAAGTCGCTTACTCTTCTTGTCATAGCTCTGAGTCTTGCCAAAAGCTCGCCCATAGCAAAAGGCTTTGTCAGATAGTCGTCCGCTCCTGCGTCAAGTCCTGCAATCTTATCCTCAAGCTCACCCTTTGCAGTCAAAATAAGTATAGGTGCGGAAATACCCTTTTCTCTGATTTTGCCAATCGCCTCAAGCCCGTCCATAACAGGCATCATGATGTCGATAATAAGTACATCATAGTTGCCCGATGAACCAAATGTAACGGCATCCTCACCATTATAAACGGCGTCCACCGAATAGTTGTTGTGCTTCAAAATCGCTGATAATGCGCTTGAAAGCTCACGTTCGTCCTCTGCAAGTAGTATTCTCATTGTTTTTTCCTCCTTTATTTAACCCGAATCTTAAATCCGTCACTTTGACCGAAGTCTGCGGATTTCCTGCTCATCAGGTTTTACGTACAAAGTTTTCTGATTTGTATAAATAACCATTCCCGGCTTTGCACCGTTTGGTTTTTTAACATATTTTATAAGCGTATAATCAACTGGCACCTGCGAGCTTTGCCTGCCGTTTGAATGATATGCCGCTATCCTTGCCGCCTGCTCAATAGTACTCTGCGGCGGTGCTGTTCCCTCGCAGCTTATAACGGTATGCGAACCTGTTATACCCAGTGTATGAAACCACAGATCCGTTTTCTGCGCCGTTTTAAGAGTGAGCATATCGTTTTGCTTGTTATGCCGCCCAACCAAAATTGTAAATCCATCGTCAGAAACAAACCTTATCGGCGGCAGTGATTTAACAGCCTTATTCTTTGCGCTCTTCCTCTTGATATAGCCCTGTTCATAAAGCTCTTCTCTAAGTGCTGAAATATCAGCCTCGCTGTCAGCTCTGTTAAGCGCATCCAAAACTGAAGCTATATACACCTTTTCCTGCTCGCCCTGTTCAATAAGAGCCGTAAGCTTTTTCTCGGCAGTGTCCAATTTTTTGTACTCTTTGTAATATTTCTGCGCATTTTCTGACGGCGTAAGGCGTGAATCAAGTGGAATTGTAACCAAAGGCAAGCTTTCATCAAACAAATTTTCAGTTTTTAGCTCTGTCATGCCCTTTCCAATCTGATACAAATTCGCCATAATCAAATCGCCGAAAATCCTGAATTTATCACGCTGTGCGCACTCTTCAAGCTCCAGCCTTTGATTGGATACTCGCCTTGCCGTTCTTTCCGAAAGCGAAGTAAGCAACCTGAACAAGTCCTGCGCCTTTTGCTTAATCCGCTCCTGCGTATCACGATTTGAATAAAACATATCCAAAAGCTCACAGGCACTGTCGCAGTACTCCTTAGTCATAAGCGTGCCAAAGTGCTTAATATCCGCAAAACAAAAGTCCTTAAGCACGCCCTCTTGAGTTCTGAGCATCACAAAGCAATGTTCGCCGCTTTCAAGCTTCTTAGAGGACTGCTCTAAAAGACCGCATATTCTTTCAAGCTCAATTCCCGTATAGTCCTCCACAGGCTTATCCTGACAGCCGCTTTCGTATAAAATCTCATCTGCAAACACTGGGGAAATCCCCTCAAGCGAATGAACAAGCGCAGACGACATTTTCTTTTTAGGGTTATCCCGAAGCATTTCCAAAAGCTTCTCAGCGTCAAAGCTTGTAAGTCTTATTCTCTCATCGCAAGGCGGAAAGGTATAATCCATGCCTGGCAAAACAGGTCTTACCGCCGACATATCAGGCGTCACACGCTTAATCGAATCAATAATTATATTTTCACTGTCAAGTAAAATAATGTTAGAGCGTCTGCCCATAATTTCAACAGCCAAAGTCAAGCGGACTATATCGCCCATTTCATTTGCCGAATCAAAATCAAAATACAAAATCCTCTCAAAGCCGTTCTGCCTTATACCGTTAAGCTTACCTGCCGACAAATGCTTGCGCATAAGCATACAAAACATCGGCGGAGTTTTAGGATTTTCAATTTCAAAATTAGTAAGGTGAACCCTAGCCGTACCTGCCGCCGAATTTATCAGCAACCGCTTTGAACCGCCTCTCAAACGAAAGGAAAACACAAGCTCCTCTCTTGACGGCTGATATATTTTATCAACTCTGCCGCCGACAAGCGGTTCAAGCTCCTTTTTCACAAGACTTAGGTAGAATCCGTCAAGAGCCATTCACAGTCCCCACTTTTGCATATTTTTTTCTCTACATAAATTATATCACATTAGGTGCACGAAAGTCAACTATTTATTTCAATTTTTTCATATTTTTAAAGAAACAACTACACAATGAACATAAAATATATTTATGATGAACTTTTTTTCACTTGTAAATCTCAAAATTCACACTTAAAATTAAAAAAGCGTCTCTCAACGCTTTTTCTGAAAATTTACGCTGTCTTTCTTTTATCAAAAACCAGATGATACGCCTGATTGATTGCAGGAAGAGCGACCGAAATCAGCACTATATCAATTGGCAGCAAGCCTAAGTTCTTAATTAGTCTTGGTGAAAACCAAATCCAAAACGCCTGCCATTCGCTTGACGACATAAATGGAAAATTAGGATTGTAGTAACAAAAGTACATCACAGCGGAATTAAGTATCAAATTCCCGATAATCACGGCGATTATCCTGGCTATAGCTCCAAAAATTATAATTTGCTTGCCTGTAGCCTTTTTGTAGAGAATTATGCCGTAAATTATCGCTATGATAATTTTAACTGCCAGCAGTCCAAAGTTGTAATCTCTAGCCTTATAGCCGTCAAGAAAATAACCGATGACGTCCGAACCCACAGTTGCCAAAATGCACACCGACGGACCGTAAATTAACGCAATAGCCATTAACGGCAAAAATGAAAATGTAATTCTCAAGTCTACCGTGATGTTGATAGCAAGACTTCTAAGCACTATCGAAAGCGCCATTAACATTCCTGCCACCGTAATTGTGGATACCTTTTTCAACTCCTTTGAGGAGTCTGAAAACAACGAAAAAAAGCTCTTCATAAATATAACCTCCTTTTATGCGAGCAAAATGCTTTGTGCATAATTCAAGGCTTTTTAAAGAGCTTCTTTTCAGAACACCGCAAGCGGCTAATTTTCTGTGAATTATACATTCAGCGGGATGCGAAAGCTGTACCGCAAGAGCATAACGCTCATTTTCGTCCGCTTGACAACTCCCCGTTCAAGCGGCACTTAACGCACAGTTTTCTACTCTGATTTATTCAAAATATTCCGCATAAATCAAGCGACCTATTTTGCGAATTTAATAAGCTGTATCGTAGAAAATATCATATCTTTCATCAAGGAAAGGCTTCTGCATAGCAAGACCCTCCTGAATGTCAATATCGTAAACCTTGCCGTCCTTAAGTCCGACAATTCTGTTGCCTATTCCCTGATCAAGCAGCTCAACGGCATGATAGCCCATCTCTGTGGCAATTACTCTATCTCGCAGTGTAGGCGAACCGCCTCTCTGAATATGTCCAAGCACAGTAACTCTCGATTCAATGCCCGTCATTTCCTGCAAGGTTCTCGAAATATTCTCAGTCTGCCCTACACCCTCTGCAACTACAATGATAAAGTGGTGTTTGCCTTCCTTTGAGTCTCTCGTCTTAATCATCTTAGCGGCAATGCTGTCAAGGTCATACGGACGCTCTAAGGTAATAACAGCCTCAGCTCCAACCGCAATAGCGACGTTCACCGCAATAAAGCCTGCTTTTCTTCCCATAACCTCAACTATAGAACAGCGGTCGTGCGACTGTGCGGAATCACGCAGCTTGTCAATCGCTTCCATAGCCGTATTCATAGCCGTGTCATATCCGATTGTATATTCAGTACACTGAATATCATTGTCAATCGTTCCTGGAATACCTATGCAGGGAATACCTACAGATGAAAGATCACCTGCTCCTCTGAACGAGCCGTCACCGCCGATAACGACTATGCCCTCAAGTCCAAGCTCCTCGCAGACACCCTTTGCCTTGAGAACGCCATCCATATTCCTAAATTCAGGGCAGCGAGCCGTATAAAGGCAGGTTCCGCCTCTCTGAATTATTCCTGAAACTGTTCTTGCGCTCATGTTGATGTAATCGCGGTTTAAAAGTCCAAGATAGCCTCTCTGAATACCGAGAACCTCCATATTCTTTGAAAGTGCCGCTCTTGCCACCGCTCTTACAGCCGCATTCATACCAGGAGCATCGCCGCCGCTAGTAAGCACACCAATTTTCTTTGCCATTTTCCTTTCCTCCAAACGTTCGGATTTTACATTTGCACTGTCAAATTTACTCACAGAGCATTTCTATATATTATATTACCATAATTTTTTCCGTCTGTCAAGCACTTTTACAAAAATCTTAAATCATTTTCAAAATATTTTTTACTCGTATGAATTTTCACTGCTTTCAGAGCTGTCGTCCACAGACGTATCATCTGAGTAATCAGCATCTGACGAGGTATCGTCCGCAGATGAGCTGCCAGAAGATGACGTTGACGATGAAGAATATGAAGATGAGGACGAACTGCTTGATGATGAAGATACAGGCGGACCTGACGAGATATAGACTATCAGCGTTTCCCCCTCCTCAACATTTATAGTCGATCCTGGACTGACACTTGTTCTCGTGACATAGCCTGCCGTTACAGTCGAAGAGGTTTCCTCCTGCGTCGTATACTTGATGTTCAAATCGCCAAGCTGATTTAAGTAGGTCTTTTTAGTTACTCCTGAATATTCAGGAACAACAACCGTCGCAGAGCCTAAACAAACCGTAAGCGTAAGCTCATTCATAAGCGATGGATCATAGTCTGTTCCCTCAGGAATATTCTGATCGTAAATAATGCCCTCGTCATCAGTATCAGAATAATAGGTTTCGGTTCTTATGGTAAAGCTGTCGCCTAACTGCGCTTCTACTGTATCAAACCTTTGCCCTATCAGATTCGGCATTACAGCACCCGTGCCGTAAGGCGATTCCTCATCTGTGGAATCATCTGCCTGAGATGAAGAAGATTCCTGAATAAGTATTTCGCTTTCATCATCCTCAGCTGCCGCATATGAATATGTGCTTGAGGAGGAATCATCCCCATCAGAGGGCGAAAAAACCTCATACAGCAGTAAAAGCCCTAGTGCCAAAAGCAGTGCAAGCAACAGAAAAGCCAGCACAGTAACAGCACTTGTCTTTTTCTTTTTGGTCTGCTTTAGCTCCTTAGGCTGACGAGCCTCGTTTGTCTGAGTCTGCGGCTTTACAACAGGAATTGTCTGTGTTGCACCCTTGATATGCGGCGAAGGCTGCGGATTAGCACTAAAAAGCTCACTAACCAAGTCTGTAACCGTCTGAATCCTTTCATTTCCGTTTACCGCCATAGCGCGGGAAAGCACGTTAGACACATGATTTGATATATGTGGATTGATACGTGCGGCAGGTATCATTGTATCGTTGTTCAAACGATTGCTTGCCTCTGGCGGCACATATCCTGTCAAAATTCTGTAAATTACGGCAGCTATCGAATAGACGTCAGTCCATGTACCCTGCCACTGAAGAGATGTATACTGCTCAGGAGCGGTATATCCAGAATAAAATTCAGGAGAAAGCACAGTATTTGAGGTGCGGATAGAACTTATAGCAAAGCCTGTTATTTTAAGCTTGCCCTCGGTCGTTACCAAAATGTTTTCAGGCGAAATACCTCTGTGAATTATCCCTGCGTTATGCAGAATACTCAGCGTTGTAAACAATGGAACAAACAGCTTTTTAACCTGCGCCCACTGAAGATAGCCTTTATTTGCCTGTAAAAACTTTTTGAGCGAAACACCTTCAATGTATTCTGTAACCACATAGCAGGTGTTGTTTTCTAAAAACATATCCTTATTTGTACATATCCCAGAAATATTCCGCATCTTTGTAAGAGAACGGTTAAGCTCCTGAAATTCTGACATATAGGTTTTATACTTTGCGATACAGTCGTTGTCAACAATTAAATTATTGCTGTTCATCTCACGCTCGCACAGCGTATCGGGCATATATTCACGGATAACCCCTTTAGTCTTTGAAACGGTGTCATAGCACATATACGATGCGCCCTCGCCGTTGTACGATAGCATTTTGCCTACAATATATCTGTCGCCCAATACCGTATGTGGAGCAAGGTACGACTGTAAATGCGGTATATCATCGGTATATGTACAGTAGCTGCACTCGCCGTTTTCATCAAGCTCATTCATACATCCCATGCAGAGCCTAACATCGGTATCCATAGAAATCCTCCTTTGCAACAAATAATTTCGTGATTTTTCGGCACACAAGCCTTATTTTAATAATATCAAAAAATGCACTTAAAAGCAACTGCCTGACTAAAACTGTAGAAAAAGCGCAATAATTTGTATCACTTTTGTAACATTACGCCTTCTAAATCAGCTCATTATGCTTTTGTTTGTAATCAAGCTTTACAAATCATTAAAAGAAATTTAATCAAACTATCTCACGCTCTAAGACATATCATTGGGAAAAACAAGCTCGTTTGTATAATACTGATACTCTCCGTCCTCATTAAACGACACTCTAAGAATTGCCTGCTGCTCATCGCCGTTATCCAGAGTATAGTAATATTTGTAGGTATAGGTGACAATTCCGCTTTGATAATAAGCTATGCTGTAAACGTCCATATCAATATACTTTGTCAGAGCAGAACGCTTATCGCCCTTTGAAAAGGAATCAAGGTTCACTGCCTCACCATGCTTTTGACCTCTCGAATCCTTTTTAAGAACGCTGAAATCGGTATAGACAACCTTTTCTATAAAATCAGAATCACTAATAGTAACAAGCACAGCCCATGACGGATAGGAAATCCCGTCAACGCTCACGCTGCCTGAGTCTTCCAATACATAATCATAGTCAAAAGCCGCATTGGAATTAATACCGTAATATTCCGACTCATCATTATAATAAACTCCGCTTTCGTCATTCAGCTTTGTTATACCATAACCCATATATCCAGCAGCCTGTTCAGCATATTTTTTTCTTTTTTTATCATTATACTTCCCGACAAAATAAACAGACAAAGCAATAATCACAACAACTGCAATCAAAATCATCAAAACAGCAAACGCAATTTTAGTATTTTTGGAAATACCATTTTTCTCTGGCGGTTTCTTTGACAAAGCGTCCTTGCTTTTTGATTTAGACTTTTTGGCTTTAGCCTTTATCGGCTTATTCTTTTTCTTTGATTTGCCGTCAGACTCGGTCTGCTGCGGCGCAGATTTTATCGGCGTTGAGCAATATGGGCAAATATAATCGTCTTCCTTTACAGCTTTGCCGCATTTTGGACATTCCATAAGCTTCCCTCCGTAATTATTCTCCCTCACTTATATTATACCACACTTTGTCCGCTTTGTCAAATGCTTTGTTTTTCAGTCGAATTTTCAGAGCGAAAGCTGTTCAGGATCAGGCAAATCCTTGGCAGGAGAGCCTGTTGACGGGATATTTTTGCAGCGGTATTTCCTTATACCGTCCGCCGTTTCATGAGAAATAATCTCTGCGCTTACAACCTCCGCCTTGCTCTTAAGCGACATAACTGAAACGCCGACTGTGGATCTGGTGGATTTCGGCAAAAGCAATGCGGTATCGAATATCAGCGCACGATTATTTGAAGATCGCAGAATAATTTCCTCGTTATCAAGAACATGAATTGCGGCGACAATTTTCGCCTTTAAGCTTAGCGCACCTGTAAGCTTTTTTCTGTTGGTCTTTGTTTCATACGCATTAAGCGGAACCTTCGCCGCCTTGCCGTTTGCATAAACAAAAATCATATACCCGCTGTAATCGGTAGTATTTACCATTGTAACTATGCTCTCATCCTCATCAAAGGAAAGCTTTGCGGGAACATAATCTCCCATTGCACTGGCTTTAGTTTCGCCAAAAGCGCTAACCTTTGTTTTGTAGCAATTTGCGCCTGTTGTGAAGAAAAGCAGTTCAGAGCGGTTCGATGTTTCTATCCTTTGGCTTACAAAGTCGCCGTCCTTAACCTTTTGGTCGCTTGCCATTCTAAGCGAATTGGGCAGAATCTTCTTAAAGTAGCCGCTGTCTGTCAGGAACAGCGTGCAGTTAAAGTCAGCAATCTCATCTTCAAGATCAGGCTCGACAATATCCGACTGATAGAAAAACTGCGTTCTTCTCGGCTGTGAATATTTTTTAATAATATCCTTGAGCTCTGATGAAATAACAGACTTGATTTTACGGTCGCTGCCTGCAATATCCTCAAGCCGTGAAATTTCCTGATTAAGTTCGTCAATATCCTTAGTGCGTTTGAGAATATACTCACGGTTGAGGTGTCTTAGCTTTATTTCAGCAACATACTCCGCCTGAACCTCGTCAATTCCAAAGCCTATCATAAGATTAGGAACGACAAGAGCTTCCTCCTCCGTTTCACGGACAATTTTTATCGCCTTGTCTATATCAAGCAGTATCTTCTCCAAGCCCTCCAACAGGTGCAGGCGTTCCTTTTTCTTGGCAAGCTCAAAAATAGTGCGCCGCCTTACGCAGTCTATTCTGAATTTTATCCACTCGTCCAAAATTTCATAAACGCCCATAACCTTTGGATAGCCGTGAACGAGAATATTAAAGTTGCAGGAATAGCTATCCTGAAGCGGCGTAAGCTTATAGAGCTTTTGCAGTACCTTTTCAGGGTCTGTACCTTTTTTAAGATCGATAGTTATGGTAAGTCCGTCAAGGTCGGTATCATCTCTCACATATGAAACCTCTTTGAGCTTTCCCGCCTTAACCTGCGCTATAATCTTTTCAATAATTGCTTCAACCGTTGTAGTCGCAGGGATTTCAGTCACGCTTATAGAGTTTGTCTTTTTATCATACTCGCACTTTGCCCTCAGCTTAACAGAGCCTCTGCCTGTGCGGTAGATTTCATCAAGCGTCTGCTCATCATAAAGCATAAGTCCGCCGCCTGCAAAATCAGGTCCCTTAAGAGTATCAATTATATTGTAGTCAGGATGCTTCATCAAAGCAATAGTCGTTTCGCAGATTTCCTGCAAATTAAACGAGCATACGCTTGAAGCCATTGAAACTCCTATTCCGACATTGGAATTAACCAAAATTGACGGAAAAGCGGCAGGAAGCAGCACGGGCTCCAGCATTTCATTATCATAGTTAGGCACAAAATCAACTGTGTCCTTGTCAATATCGCCAAAAAGCTCATTGCATATCGGTGCAAGCTTGGCCTCTGTATAACGTGACGCCGCAAAGGACATATCGCGAGAATATGCCTTTCCAAAGTTTCCCTTTGAATCAACATAGGGGTGAAGCAGAGTTTCATTTCCCCTTGCAAGGCGCACCATTGTTTCATATATTGCCATATCGCCGTGAGGATTAAGCTTCATCGTCTGACCGACAATATTTGCAGATTTCGTTCTCGGACCGTTAAGCAATCCCATTTTGTACATTGTATATAAAATCTTACGGTGTGACGGCTTAAACCCGTCGATTTCTGGGAAAGCTCTCGACACAATAACGCTCATAGCGTAGGGCATATAGTTCTTTTCAAGAGTTTCAGTTATCTGCTCCTCAACTACTGTTCCTGCGCCTGCTATATAAGCGTCAGGGATTTTCTGTTCCTTTTTCTTTTTAGGCTCCTGTTTTTTTCTGGGCATTTATATTATTCCTCCAATAGACCGATTTTTCAAATTTTCTTTATCGGGTGTCTGATTACGGTTTTAACGCTCTCAAGCGCTGCCACACAAACCCTTTCACATCAAAAAAATCTTAACCGCCGCAGCCGCAGTTATCAAAACCACCGCTGTTACATATGCTGCAATCATTCTGTTGCGGTATTTTTTCAACTGCTCGTCCGCTTTCTCTGCGCCGAAGCTTTTAAAAAGCTTAGCCGTTGCAGCGATAGAATAAACAAGCACCACAGCCGCAAGCAGAAGCAGTATATATATAAGAATTTTCACATCAATCAATTCCTTTTATGAAATATCCGCCATTTCAAGATAATCATGACCAAATTCAGAGATATGATCCTTTCTGCCCTGCAAATTATCTCCCAGAAGCATATCGAAAACCTCCGCTGTTTGCTCAACATCTGACGGCATAACCTTAATAAGGCGTCTTGTCGATGGGTTCATAGTCGTAAGACTCATCATCTCCGCTTCGTTTTCTCCAAGTCCCTTAGAACGCTGAAGCGTGTACTTTTTGCCGTCAATCATCTTTAAAATCTCGGTCTTTTCATTTTCGTCATAGGCAAAATACGACTTTTCTCCGCTCTTTTCCTTTACAGTTATTTCATAAAGCGGAGATTCGGCTATATAGACAAACCCTTCATTTATAAGCGTCGGAGTAAGCCTGTAAAGCATTGTAAGCACAAGCGTGCGAATCTGAAAGCCGTCATAATCGGCATCTGTACAAATTATAACCTTGTTCCATCTGAGCCCGTTAATATTAAAATTTGAAAGCTCCTTATTTGACTTTGTGCTAACCTCAACTCCACAGCCGAGAACCTTTATAAGATCGGTTATAATTTCATTCTTGAAAATCTTTGCAAAGTCCGCCTTAAGGCAGTTGAGAATTTTTCCTCTTATCGGAATAACCGCCTGAAACTCGCTGTCGCGAGCCATTTTAACAGAGCCTAAAGCCGAATCTCCCTCAACTATATACAGCTCCCTTACGCTCACGTCCTTTGAACGGCAGTCGTTGAATTTTTGCACCTGATTTGACAAATCTATATTTGCAGTCAGCGTCTTTTTAAGATTAAGCCTTGAAACCTCTGCTTTCTCACGGCTGCGCTTATTTATAAGCACCTGCTCGCAGATTTTAGCCGCCTCTTCAGGCTTCTCAATAAAATAGATTTCAAGCTGCTGGCGCAGAAACTCATTCATGCAGTCCTTGATAAACTTATTGGTAATAGCCTTTTTGGTCTGGTTCGCATATGACGCCTCTGTAGAAAATGAGCTTGAAACCAAAACTAAGCATTCGTCTATATCCACAAAAGTTATAGGCTTTTCATTCTTATTGTACTTGTTATTGCTCTTAAGATAGCTGTTAATCGTGTAGGTAAAAGCGTTCCTCACCGCCTCCTCCGGAGAGCCACCGTGTTCAAGAAAGCTGGAATTATGAAAATACTCCGCCGTCTTAACATAGTTTGAAAAGGTAAATGCGATAGACAGCTTAACCTTATAATCCTCCTTGTCCGCACGGTCGCGTCCTACCCTTTCACCGTTAAAGGTCTGAACGGAGCTGAGTGCGTTTTCTCCGACAAGCTCGGCAACATAATCAGAAATACCGTTTTCATAGTAAAATGTCTGCTCGTTAAATTTTCCGTCAGCCTGCTGCTCTTTAAAAACAAAGGAAACGTTTGGATTTACCACCGCCTGCTTTTTCAGCATATCCTCAAAAAATTCTGTTTCAATTTTTATCTCGGTAAAAACTTCAAGGTCGGGCTTCCACTTCTGTACTGTACCCGTTCGTCTGCCCTTGTACGGTTTTTTGGAAAGTCCGCCTATATTTTCTCCCTTTTCAAAGTGCAGACTGTATTCAAAGCCGTCACGGTAAACTGTGACATCCATATATTCGCTGGCATACTGCGTAGCGCAGGCACCAAGTCCGTTAGTGCCAAGCGAAAACTGATAATTTTCGCCAATAGCGTTATTGTATTTTCCGCCTGCGTACAGCTCACAGTAAACAAGCTCCCAGTTGTATCGCTGCTGAGCCTGATTATAATCCACAGGACAGCCTCGCCCAAAATCCTCAACCATATAGCTATCATCATTAAATTTTGTCAAAATAATCTTATCGCCATTGCCGTCGCGAGCCTCGTCAATTGAATTTGAGATTATCTCAAACACCGAATGCTTGCAGCCCTCAAGCCCGTCAGAGCCGAAAATAACCGCTGGACGCTTTCTTACTCTGTCAGCGCCCTCCAAAAGCTCAATGGATTCATTATCATATGCTGTCTTTTTTGATCTGGACTTAGCCATTTTTTCATCTATCCTTTCAAAAGCTCCCATTGATTTGCACATAGCTAAAGTTTATTATATCACAAAATATATCAATTTGTCTAGTAACATTTTTTTAAATTTTTCGTGTAAATATTAAAAAAACAAGAATATACCGCCTGATGAAGCGCTGCATCAGGCGGCTGATTTTCTAGTTTTTTAATATAACCGTCAGTGAAACTGCCGCAGTCATTATTACAACAAGCATCAGCGGCACTGCACCGTCAGCACAGCCCTTTAATCCGTCAAGCTTATAATACAAAAGATAGCAAACCATGCTTGCCGCCGCAAAAATCAAGGTGATTACAGCAAACACTATCACAGCAGTTTTTGACAAACAGTTAAGTGCAAAAAAGGAGTTAAGCTCCAGAAGCGTCACAACTGCCCAGCCGACAATTAAGAAAAGCTCGGTAGTCACCTGACGTTTCAAAAGCAGTGAGGTTACCAAAAGCAAAGCGACATAGACTGCGGCTCCAAAAAGGACAATCTGACTGCCGTCAATCACCTTCTCGGCTTTATTCACGCAGTTGTTTCCACGCAAAATTTCAATCAACGCTAAAAGTCCGAAAATCACAGCGGGTATCAATAGCCAGCCGCTTTTAAAACCTTTTATTGGGTTATCAGGTCTGAACGCAACAAGCCACCACGCAAGATAAAAAGCACAGCAAAGTATAAGCATTGCATTTCCTAACAAAATTTGCTTTGCACTTGTCTGAAGCTCTGCAAGCACTGCGAACCACTCCTTTATTTTATTGCAGATTCGGATAGCAAACTACAATATACACCATCACAGAAATTGCCGCAAAAATCAAAGCCGCCGCAGACAAAGCAAGCGAAGCCACATTACCGACCTTATTTTTGCTACTCATATCCCGTATACTTATTCCTAAAAACAGTGTTGTCACTATAACGGTAGGAGTTATGTATCTGAAATTCATTGTGCAGGTAAACGGATAGTCATGCGCCATTTTGTAAAAATTCACCATCATAACGAGGTAAAAACCGCCGAACAGCGTCTTTTGCGCTGCATCCATACCACAGCTTTTTCTAAACATTGTGACAATCATCATAGCAAAGCAGATAAGAGCCAAAACCGCCGCAAGCCAAAAGAAAATTCTGCATATGGCAAGCATATAGCTGTCGCCTAAAAAATTAGACTCGTCTATAGCTTCACCAAAAAGAGAATTTTTAAGCAGCGTCACAAGTGGGTTGTACTCGTTATAGCTTATAGCCTCACCGCTGTCACTGTAGCTTAGCCACTGCTCAAACACGCTGTCAAACTGCGATGATGAAAAATCCGTGATTCTTGAAAAAAAGCTTTGATCGCCTATATACTGTGTGACATTTTCGCTCATTTCCTGAACGTAGGTTATCGGCACCTTGTATTTTATATAATTCTTTATTTCAAACCAAAGCCCGAGCGGAACACAGACAACTGCAAAGGACGCAAACTGCGCAAAAAGCTTCTTCCCGTCCGTCTTGAATTTTCTGACAAACACTATCAGGAATACCACTGCTATAGGCGGAGCGACAAGCGCCGCAGTAAGCTTCGTCATCATTCCAAGTCCTATGCAAAGTGCGATTTTCAGTATACCCTTAAAGGTCTGATTCTCATACCATTTCAGCGTGCAGAGAATTGCTCCCATCATGAAAACTACCGAAAGCACATCGTTGTTTATCGCTCCCGACATCAGAATAAACGCAGGGTGGAAAGCGACAATAATCATGGGTACATAAAGTGCAAAACCCTCAAGCTTAAAGTGGCGAAAAATCTTATAGGCGGTAATCATTATCGCCATTGAATAGAACAGCGTAAGAGTTTGCAGAGATTCTCTTGCAGGGTTGTAACCTACGCCTAAAATATTCTCGTTTATTTCAATCCAAACTGCACAGATTATATGATGAAGCGGAGGGTGGCAAAACTGCCATACCTCTCTGACGTCAAAATCGGGGAGCTTGTGATTATACAAAATATACTCGATATAAGCCGCATGACCGTCCTCGCCGCCGAATTTATGAACGTCATTCTGTCTTGTATAGACAGAGGTGTAGTAAACGTAATAAAACTTAACCATAAAGCTTAGTGCTAAAATCAAGAGAGAATTAAGCTGCATGGAAAAATTTTTTGTCCGAGAAAAATAGTAAAGCAAAAATATTATCGCACAGCCTCCCAACAGCATATATATACCCTTTGTCGGCTGATTGGCATAAATCTTAAGCAACACAAAATCAGCGGCTGTAAAAGCCACAGCTAAAATGCCGCATATGTTTTTGCTGTAGACGCTGTTCCTGTAAAGCCTGTAAATAACAAAATATCCTGCCGCCAAAACAAGAAGCGTTTCAATGTAAAGAGCGTTTGACGGAACATTCTCCTCTGCGCCTAAATAAAACGGATTTATAAACATGCAGACCGCAAACGCCCAAAGATAAGGGTGAGCGGCAAGCGAACGAATTAGTGCGTCAACATACTTTTCTGAGATAACAATTTTACCTTCGTTATCACTTTTGCTCATGGTATTCCTTCTCCGTATTTACATTCCAGACAGCGCTCTTGTCAGCCGAGCCCGATTTAACAGCCTTGACAGCGTTAATTGCAGTAAGCATGGAATGATCCATATTGTTGTAGCGGTGCTGACCGTTTCTTCCAACGCAGAAAAGATTGTCAAACCCATTCAGGTAATCCACAATCTCGTCAAAGTCCTTGTAGGTATCAAAATACGCAGGATAAGCCTTCTTAATTTTCTCACGGTGAGCGTCCTTAACCGCACCCTTTCTGATAACTCCCATCTTTATAAGCTCTTTGATTGCAAAATTTATACAATCCTTATCACTCATATTCCAGAAATCATCACCCTCAGCGCAGAAATATTCAAGACCGATCCACACAGTTTCAGCAGGGTTCTTAACCATATACGGCGACCAGTTGTTGAAAATCTGTATTCTTCCAAGCTTGACGCCCTTGTCCTGAACATAAATCCAGCAGTCGGGAACTATATTCCCCAGTGTCTTCTTGTCAGTTTTATTTACAAGCTTAAGCTTATCTACCAAAAGTCCGACGGTGACAAAATCCCGATACGGCAGACCCTCTGCATTTGCTTTTACCTTATCGTTTTTGACGTCCATTCCGCCTAACAGATCCTTTATAGGCATAGACGAAATAAACACATCGCCCTTAATTTCCTTTTCGCCGTCAGCAGTTTTACAAATAACAGAGGTGATTTTGCCGTCAGAGGTTTTTATCTCACTGACAGAGTGGTTAAGCAGAATTTTTCCGCCCATTTTCTCCGTCTTTTGAGCCACAAGCTCCCATAGCTGACCAGGACCGTATTTAGGATACCAATACTGCTCGATAAGCGAGGTTTCAGCGTTGTTGTTATTCTTTGTGCCTATTAGCTTGGTGAACATATCCTTTATGATAGCGGTAATCGACAAGCCCTTGACGCGCTGTGCGCCCCAGTCGGCGGAAATTTCACTCGGATGTCTGCCCCAGAGCTTTTCGGTATAGCCCTCAAAAAACATAGAATACAAAACTCTGCCGAAGCGGTTAATATAGAAGTTTTCAAGATTATTTTCAGGCAGCTTATTAACGCAAGAATAAAGATAGCTGAATCCTGCCTTTGCAGTAGTTACAAGTCCCATGTTCTTTATCGTATTCATATTCATCGTGACAGGATAATCAAAGAAGCAATGATTGTAATAAATCCTTGAAACACGGTCGCGGACAAGCATTACCTCGTCTTCGGTTTCAGGGTCAGGCCCGCCCTTTTCAAGCGGCTTTTCTCTGCCTAAAATCTTGTCGTCAAAGGCGGGCTTGCCCTGAATCGGCATAAGCTCGCTCCACCACTTCATTATCTCATCGTCCTTAGAGAAAAATCTGTGACCGCCTATATCCATTCTGTTGCCCTTATAGCGCACAGTCTGAGAAATTCCGCCGAAAACTTCACTCTCCTCAAGCACCGTGACGTTGTATTGCTCTGAGCCTGAATCCTTCAAAAGCTCATACGCCGCCGTAAGTCCGGCAGGACCTGCTCCAATAATTACTACATTCTTCATATAACTAACCCTCTGTCTTTAAAAATTTTGCTGTCCATTTATCTGGACTGTTAATTGTTTTCACCATCATCTGATTTATTATTGTACAGCAGATATTTCCTCGCAAAAAAATTCCAAAAAAAAGAAATTGCAGTGGAAGCGACCTTGGCAATAAGCTGATAAAGGCTTGTAGTATCGGCAAGGAGATAATCAAAAAGTGATGTAACGCCTGCTGTAATAAGCAAGCCTACAACGCCAATTGCGGCAAAGCCTGCAAATTCCGCAATCTTTGATTTAACTTTCGAGCCGTTAAACACCCAGACAGTGCTTATCAGAAAATTTGTTACAAGTCCCAGTACAAACGATATTACGTTCGCCGCCACAGCATATTTTCCGCCGAAAACAACATAAAACAGCAAAGCAGAGCTTCCCCAGTCAACGACTGTAGCTGCACCGCCTACAAAAATATAGCGAAAAAATTGTATAAATGTATTATCGGTTTTCCCTGCAAGCATTTCTTTAATCTTCATATTAAAGCTGTCAATCCTTTCGTTAAAAGTGCGTTAAGCCCATCGGCTGATATGCCGCTAGGCTTAACTCACCTATTCAATTATACCACACTTTATTACAAAATGCAACTATAAACAAGGATTTTTTTAAATTTCCCTAAACACCTTTAGACCAAGCTAAGCTCAAATATCGAAAGCTCCCAGTCGCCTAAATCAACTCCGATTGTGTCATCGTCTATTTTATAAATATATGCCGTGTAGCTGATGCTTTCGTCAAAAGAGAACGCACCTTTTGCTATAATCTCATTGTCGGAAGAGACACTATGCGTTTCGCCTGTATATTTATACGTTCCATCATAATTTGTTTCCTCAAGCGTGATTGTTCTAAGCGCACTCATGTACAAGTCCTTATCATCCGAGTCAATCACATAGGCGATTTCTTCTCTTTCGCTGATGTCATCTGCACTATAATCAATTGTCAGAGAGGCGGAGTGTTCAGAGTTTACGAGTGTAAAAGCTATATAGCCTATTCTATCCTCTGTAGGAATTACATCTTCCTCATCAGGAAGCTCGTCCTCATCCTCCTCGTCTAAATCCTTTATCCCATTGCCGTCATAGTCCATTCCGTACTCTATATTGTTTTCGGTATCCTCGCACTCTGCCCATATGTTAAAGCTGACGTCCGCACTGTACCATCCGTCATCAAGCTCCCATGTTCCGTCATATGTGAGCGTTTCACCTGCGCCAAGTATTTCCTTTCTGCCAATAGCAGTATAGCTATAGCCCATACTCGTATCAGTCAAATCTGTAGTCGCATAAATCTCTGGACCTGTGTAATATGAAATCAAATCATACTCGCCATTATTTGTCATAGTTACCGTGCAGGTGAAAAGATTGTCTTCAACAGTGTACACATAGCTAATGCTTATAACGCCGTCGGTCGAAGCTATCTCATTGTCAGATACCTTTTCATAGCCTATCTGCTCAGCATCTGAAACATCTGTATCGCCGCTTGAATAATCATTTTCCAGTGAGGGTGAGGCTAAATACTCCTCAATTATCGTTGTAAGCTCTTCTATATACTCATACGGAATATCGCAGTACATTTCCCCCCATGAAAAATTCAATTCATGCTCATACTCATCATCAGGATCAAAATCTGAAGAAATACAGTATACAGTATAAACCTCGCCTGAATAGGTCGTTATCGTATAGCCATAAATATCAGAACGTTCAGGAAATTCATCCTCACTAATCGCATAATCCTCACTGATAAGCAAAACGCTTTCAAGCCATGAATAAATATTTTCCGCCTCATAAGCAGCTATTTCCAGAAGCGCATCGCCATCAGGGGAATTAAACGTTTCAACTGTGTAGATACAATCTCCGTCCTCATTATCATCGTAAAAGGATTCCTCCCACATATAGGAATAATCAAAAAGATCACACGAATTAACAACCTTGTCTGTAATATTTATAATTTCTACCTCGTGAAATTCAACAACAAAGTAGCTGTCGTTTTCGCTTATATCGCCCTCTGCTATCTCCACTGTCGTTTCTGCACCGGATTCAAGATAGACATATTCGCTGCTGGAGGTTATCGTTATTGTCAACGAATCTATACTTGTGCCTTGAATTTCCGATACATCTATCGCTATATTGCATTTAGACTTATTTGTGATTGTAATTTCACACTGATGCGGTCTTGATTTATCAACGCTTTCATCATAATGCTGTGCGCTGATTTCAAAGGTAACCATACCGTCCTGCGCTTTTATAACGTTATTTTCAGAATCAGACACAGAAAGCTCAATCTGCTGATAACCGTAAGCACTGCAGTCATTTCCGCTGTCAATAAATTCTTGAATTTCTTCATTGTAAACCTTGTCCTCAGTTTCTATACTAGCCGTGCCTACGTTAATTTTGTTTTGTGAAATTATTACAGCATAGCCGCATATGCAGATCAGAGCTATCGCCGCAGGCACCGCTGCATACAGCCATTTATATCCCAAGCTTTTAACCTCGCTGATTCTGCTGTCGCCGTTATTTATATTTTCAAGCAATGTATCAACAGTCCGTTTGTCAGGCTTCATTTGTTCATGTATTCTCTTTATAATGTTATTCAAAATAGTCACACTCCAATCTTTCTTTCAGCATAGCACGCGCTCTTGAAAGTCTTTTTCTCACCGCCGCAGGACTTATATTCATCACATATGCGATTTTTTCTGTAGGCATATTTTCAAAATATTTAAGATATATCGGCAAAGAATACTTCGGCTTAAGCGCACGCACCTCCTCAAATACTCTGTTCTCTTCCACGTCTGAAAGCGTAAAGGCATTCGCTTCGTCAAGCGGAGCTCTTTTCTTTGACCATGTGCTGTAATTGTATTTTTTGCAAAAGTTAATCGCAGTGCGTATCAGCCAGCTCTTTTCATGCTCATCACTTTCAAACTCTAACTCATTATTATAGTGCAGCAAAAATACCTCCTGAAAAACATCGTCTGCGTCCGATTTGGATTTCAGCTCAGTTAAAGCAATACCATACACCAGCTGTGTGTACTTTTCAATTGCCATTTCAGTTTTTGCCGCTTGGAGATTTATCGTTTGCAAATGCTTTCCACCTCCCTACTATAATTCCGAGTTCAAGGCTCTTTTGTGACAAAAAAATTCGTAAATTTGCACAAAATTTGACCGCAGATTTTGTGCAAACTGCGGTCTTGTTAGTTTCTTACTATTCCTTATCAGCGTCAGCCTCTTTTGAATTTTCAGCTTCCTGCTCTAGGCTTTCACTTTGTTCAGTCTCAATCACTTCAGCCGAATTTTCCACTACTTCCAAAGGCTCTCCGTCAACTGAAATTTCGCCATTCATAAGCTTCTCGAAGTCGTCACCGTCAATTTTTTCATGCTTCATCAGATACTGTGCTATTCTCTCAAGCTTATCCATATGACTCTTGAGAATTTCCTCACAGTCCTCAAAGGCAGTTTCTACAATATTTCTGATTTCATTATCAATTTCAGCGGCTACATTTTCCGAATAGCTCGGAGTACTGCTGTAATCTCTGCCAAGGAACACCTCATGCTCTCCCCTGCCGTATACTACAGGTCCTAAATTATCGCTGAAGCCATAACGAGTAACCATATTTCTTGCAGTCGAAGTCGCTCTCTCAAGGTCGTTTGAAGCACCTGTTGAAATATCGTCAAGCACCAGCTTTTCAGCCACACGCCCTCCGAGCAAAACTACAATATTTTCGTACATTTCCTTTTTAGAAACGTAGGATTTATCCTTTTCAGGCAAGCTCATAGTAAAGCCGCCTGCCTGCCCTCTCGGAATTATAGTAACATGGTGAACCTTATCCTGAGTTTCGCAATAGTATGTGCAAATCGCATGACCGCCCTCGTGGTATGCGGTAAGCCGCTTTTCCTGCTCGGTTACTACTCTCGATTTCTTTTCAGGTCCTGCGACAACCTTAATCGCCGCCTCCTCAAAGTCCTCATTGACAATAGCCTTTCTGTTCTTCCTTGCCGACAAAAGCGCAGCTTCGTTTACAAGATTCTCAAGCTCCGCACCTGTAAAGCCAACGGTTGTCTGAGCGATAACCTTTAAATCAACATCTGGTGCTAAGGATTTCTTTCTGGTATGAACCTTTAAAATCTCCTCACGTCCCTTTACGTCGGGATAGCCTACAAGAATCTGCCTGTCAAAGCGTCCTGGGCGAAGCAATGCAGGGTCTAGTACGTCGCTGCGGTTTGTCGCCGCCATTACAATTACAGAATCGTTGTCCTCAAATCCATCCATCTCAACAAGCAGCTGGTTAAGCGTCTGCTCACGCTCGTCATGACCGCCGCCGATACCTGAACCGCGCTGACGTCCGACTGCGTCAATCTCGTCTATAAATATGATAGCAGGCGCATTTTTCTTAGCCTGTTCAAATAAGTCACGTACTCTTGAAGCTCCGACGCCGACGAACATTTCTACAAAATCCGAACCCGATATTGAGAAAAAGTCTACTCCTGCTTCACCTGCGACCGCTCTTGCAAGCAACGTTTTACCTGTTCCGGGAGGTCCTAAAAGCAGTACACCCTTAGGTATTCTCGCTCCAAGCTCGTTATATTTCTTGTTGTCCTTAAGAAAATCAACTATTTCTCTGAGTTCTTCCTTTTCCTCGTCCGCACCTGCAACATCCTCAAAGGTAGCCTTCTTTGAATCAGGCGCTTTATGAGCGTTGGTCTTGCCAAAGCCCGACATCCTGCCCGCTCCAGCATTTCTCATCATCCATACAAAGAAGAATATCATTACTCCCAGCATAAGAAGCGTAGGAATAAGATTAAGCCAGAAGCTATTGTCTGAAATAGGAATCAAATCATATTCCAGTGGATCATCAGGATTTTCAGCGTCATACAGCCTGCGGTAATTGCTTGCGTCCTCAGAGCCTAAAACCTCGCTTACAAAAAGGCTCACGTTAGGAACTGTGTAGGTCTGCGCCTCATCAGCTTCAGAAGCGTCCTTGAGCTTGTAGGTAAGCTCTCCTGAATTTAAATCAAATGTAAATTCCGAAACCTCAAGATTGTCAAAATATCTCATAATTTCAGAATATTCCGTATCGTCCTCCTCTGTACTCATAGTAGAAAGCATATAAGCCATTCCGAAAATAAGCACTAACGCTACTGCAATATATATTATTATACTCTTATAACTGCTTTTCAATTAAACACTACCTTTCTTAATCCGCACATAGCGGCACAGATTTATCTATATTGTCTTTTTGCATATTTTAAACTATAATTGTGACAGCTTTATGATATTTTACAGAGTAAATAGGTTTTTGTGTTATTATCCGCCTTAACACGCTGTGAAAATCCAAACCTTTCCACGAAAATCACTCCCTCATTATCCGAAAGCACAACCGCTGAAAGTCTGTCAACACGCTCAAAGCCGCTCTGCACAAGCTTCTTGACATCCGATGTAAAATCCCTGCCGATAAGCTTAACTCTATCTCCGCTCTCACGCTGCCTTATTAAAATCTCACCATTTATTTTATCATAATCAGCGATGAAATTTGTTGCATTGCTGTTAACATTTGCATTTTTTTCGGTGATTTCAATTAAAACCTCCTTATTATAAAAGCTTACAGCTTTTCCCAGTTCCGCCCTTATAGCTATATGCTCAGAAAGCTTTTTTTCATCTATAATGTACAATTTTCCGTCAATCGCCTCTGCATAAAGCTTGTCGCCAACTGTAACTTTGCCACCGTTTTCGCATATTCCTCTCACACGCTCTATCGCCGCTCTTGATACAGCGACCGAGCTTTCTGAAAGAAGCTTTGCAATCACTGTTCCCGAAAGAGCCTTATCCGCCTCAGTCAAGCCCTTGCAGTCAACTCCGCCCTTTGACAAAAGTCTGTTATAAAGCTCCTCGCTCTGCCTTTTGATAAATTCATTGTCCTCACGCAGATTTTCAATCGTCCCACTCATTGTTTTCTCAAGCGATGGATTTATAAGTCTAAGCTGTTCAACAACATTGTGCCTGATTTTATTTCTTGTATAATCGTCCGAAAGATTTGTCGAATCTGTAACCCAATCCTGCCCTCTTGAATTTAAAAAGCTTTCGATTTCAAAGCGTGTACATTCTATCAGCGGTCTGATTATATTTCCTCTGACAGGAGGAATAGAGGCAAGTCCTGAAATTCCCGTCCCTCTTGTCAAATTTATAAGCATAGTTTCAATGCTGTCTGACAAAGTGTGCGCAGTTGCAATTTTTTCACAGCCAAATTTTTCGCTTGCCTCGTCAAAAAAATTATAGCGTACAATCCTTGCGCCCTCTTCAAGTGAATATCCGTTTTCTCTGCAAAATGCGATCACATCAACCCTTTTGACCTCAAGCGGTATATTAAGACTTTCGCAAAGCTCTATGCAAAAGCTCTCGTCACGCAGACTTTCTTCGCCTCTGAGCTGATGATTTAAATGGCAGGCGCACAAGCTGTCTGTAAATTCTGACAAGCACAAAAGGAGAGCGACACTGTCCGCACCGCCTGATAAACAGCAGAGCAATCTCTCCCCTTTTTGAGCCATATTATATTTTGCGATTGTTTCAATTACCTTCTTTACCATTTTAATTTTCTTCTCTTCTTAAATCAATACCGCGAAACAGCGTGTATTCTCCGATAAAGTTCAAATTTATAGTGTCTGTTTGTCCGTGTCTGTTTTTTGCGACAATACACTCCGCAAGCGTCTTGTTCTCAGCCGTTTTTTCATAATATGAATCACGGTACAAAAACAGTATTATATCGGCATCCTGCTCAATAGAACCCGATTCTCTTAAATCTGAAAGCATCGGACGCTTATCATCACGTTTTTCCGAGCTTCTCGAAAGCTGTGAAAGCACAATAACTGGAACGTTAAGCTCCTTTGCCATAAGCTTTAGATGCCTTGTAATTTCCGAAACCTCAGTAACACGGTTTGTGTGTTTGTTAGGCGACTCCATAAGCTGGAGATAGTCAACGACTACAAGCCCTAAATTTTTAAGTCTGCGCAGCTTCGCTTTCATCTGAGGAACTGTTATTCCTGCGCTGTCGTCAAGATATATCGGCAGCTTCGACAACTGATCAGCCGCAGTCACCAGTTTATTCCAGTCCTCAGTTTCAAGCTCACCTGTTCTCAAAGCGTTGTTGTTCACACATGCCTCAGATGAGAGCATACGTGACACAATCTGTTCATTCCCCATTTCAAGTGAAAAGACAGCCACATCCTTTTTGGTGCGCTTGCACATATTCACCGCAATATTTACTGCAAATGCTGATTTTCCAACGCCTGGACGAGCGGCAAGTATAATCAAATCAGACTCGTTCAGTCCGTTTGTCACAGCGTCAAGCTGAGCGAAGCCTGACGATGCAGATTTATGCTTGTCAGCATCCTCTCCGCTTATTTCCTGCAAATGATTATACGTACTGATTATTACGCTGTCAATACGTGTCAATCCCTGAACCTCACCGCTGCGTATATCGTAAATACTCTGCTCCGCAAAATCCAGAAGAGACTGTGCTTCCTCTGTTCCCTCATTTGCCTTTATAACAATATCGTTGGCAATCTCAACCAGCCTGCGGATATGGTGCTTTTCATCTATTATTTTGCAGTAAGCTTCAATATTCGCAGTTGACGGCACAGCCTCCATAAGTCCAGAAAGATACGTCTTTGCCATTGAAGAATTTTCAAAGACTCCCTCCGCAACCGATTCGTTTATTACCGTGATGATGTCCTCTGTGCTTGCGTTGGTAAACATACGCATCATTATTGAAAATAAACTCTTATGTACAGGCACAAAAAAGCTCTCAGGTCTTAAGATTTCTATAACTCTCGGAAGCGAGGACGGATCTAACAGTATTCCGCCTAAAACTGCCTGCTCGGCTTCGGGTGCATAAATCGGCTTTTTGCCCGAAAGCTCTGTATATGTTTGAGAAAAGCTGTCAGCCATATTACTCCTCGACCACCTTGATATTTATTGTGCAGCTAACACCCTGAGAAAGCTTTATTGCAGCGGAAAAATCCCCGAAGCTTTTAATTTCGCTGTTAAGTACAATTTTCTTTTTGTCTATCCTCTTGGCATACTGCTGAGCAATCGCATCGGCAACCATTGATGACTTTACCGCTCCAAAAAGCTTTCCGTTCTGTCCAGCCTTAACCTTTAAAACCACTTCCTTTCCCTCAAGAAGCGAAGCGATTTCCTCATTTGCCTGCTTTTCAACGTCAAGCTTGTGCTGCTGCGAGGATTTTTTACCCTCCAGCTCATTCAGATTTTTAGCCGTAGCCTCAACCGCAAGCTTGTTTTTAAGCAGATAATTTCTTGCGTATCCATCAGCCGCATTGATAGTATCTCCAGCCTTGCCGGAACCCTTTACGTCCTTAAGTAAAATAACCTTCATATAAAACATCCTTTCCCTTTATCAATTGTTTCTAATATAATCATCTATCGCTTCATAAAGCATTTTTCTGGCGCCCGTCAAATCTGTGTCAAGCTGGCAAGCCGCCATCTGGTGATGACCTCCGCCGCCTAAAGCTTCCATTATAATCTGAACATTGTAGCTTCCAAGACTTCTTGCGGAAATGTTCATTTTTCCGTTAAGCTCATACAGCACAAATGATGCATTTACACCTGAAATTTCAAGCAGCTCGTCTGCTGCCTTTGCCGCCGAAACCTTAATGTTGTCACTGTCCGCCTCCGCATAGGCTATAGCGCACTTGTGATAAATTTCCGATGAATCAATAATCCTTGCCTTGTTTCTGTATGTATCAAGCGTATTCGCAAACATTTTCTTTACCGCCACCGTATCCGCTCCAAGCTTTCTTAAATATGCCGCAGCTTCAAAGGTTCTTACACCTGTGTTCATAACAAAATTCTTTGTGTCAAGCATAATTCCCGCAAGCAGTACCTCAGCAATCGGCGAGGAAATCTTTACACTTTCAGGAAAATATTCAAGCAGCTCCGCTACCATTTCGCACGCTGACGAAGCGGACGGTTCATGATAAAACAGCTCATTGTTTTCAATCGACTTAACCATAAGTCTGTGGTGGTCTATAACAACAATATGCTTTGCATACCTGAGTATCTCCTGTGAGTCAACTAAATCAGGATTGTGAGTATCGGTTATAATCAAAAGCGTATCGTCAGCAAGCCTTGAAAAGCCCTCGCTCGGAGAAATATAATAGCTCTTTATCGTGTTGTCAATGACGTGCTTAATCATAAGCTTTGCCAAATTGCGTTCAGGGTCAACTACAACATAGCACTCCTTTCCCATATCCTTAATCGCCGAGCAAAGTCCTGTCGCAGAGCCTATGCTGTCCAAATCGCCGAAAGTGTGTCCCATAATCAACACACGCTCATATGTATTTATAATTTCAAGCAGAGCATTTGCTGCCATTCTTGATTTAACACGAGTATTCTTTGACATTCCCTTTGAAAGTCCGCCGTAAAATTCATAGCCGTTTTCGGTTCTCACCGCCGCCTGATCTCCGCCTCTTCCAAGACACATATCCAACGCAAGCTTGGCGTATTTCTCACTCTCAGCCAGATTTTGCGAGTCGCGTCCTACGCCTATCGAAAGAGTAATGTTAGAACGCTCTCCGACAGTAATTTTCCTAGCCTGCTCTAAAATTTCAAAGCGCTTGTCAATAATCGGCTGAAGATACCTCTCCTCTAAAATCACATAGAATCTGTCGTTTCCGCTGCGGCGTGATATTCCCGTCGTACCCTCCATAAAGCTTTCTATAAGCTGCTCTATGTTTACAAGAATGTGAGCCTTTTCACTTTCTTTAATATTGGAAAGAATTTCCTCGTAATAATCAATCATGATGATAATAACAGACTGCCGTGACATACGATTTTCATAGCTAAGCTCCACAAGCTCAGTCTTGTCGGAAAAATAGAGCATAGACATACCTGCTCCCGAAGAATTTCTTATGCCTGTAACCGTATAAAATTTGTTGTTGTGACAAACAGTATCTCCGTCAGCGGTGAAAGCCTGATCTATATCTATTTTAAAAAGCTCAGTTATATCAAGCCCATATGCCTCCTCCTGTGTATATACCTTTCTCCCGAAATGCCTGTTGTACCAGACTATGCAGTTGTCTGAATCAATTATCACAGTAGGCGCAGGGAAATTAAGCAGCGATTCCTTTTCGGTTTTGTTAATCTGAGACGCCGATTTTGCAATATATTTCTTCGTCGAGGTTCCATACATCACATATTCAAATATCAGCAGCACTGCCAGAGCCGTTGAAATTACCAGAAAAGCCTTGCCCTCGCTGTCATAGTCGGCAGACTGTGAAAGCAGTGCCGATGAAATAACTGCGCAAACGGCAAGTGCGATTGTAGTAATTCTTATAAATAAATGAATACCGCTTGTTCCTTTCATTTTCTCTTTCCTTTCAAAAATCGTCACTCAACTATTTCCATCATAACAGGCAGAATCATAGGAGAACGCTGCGTTTTTGAATAAATAAATTCGCTTATAACATCCTTCATCTTTGTTTTTATCATATTCCAGTCATGCACATCTCTGTCAAGGCACTTCTGAAGCGTTTCCGTCAGAAGCTTCTTAGCCTCCTCCATAAGCTCCTCGCTCTCACGCACATACACAAAGCCTCTTGACACAAGGTCAGGACCCGCAAGGATTCTTCCGCTTATTCTGTCAACAGTAGCAAAGCAGATGATAAGTCCATCCTCCGCAAGACGGCGGCGATCTCTAAGCACTATCGCTCCGACATCTCCAACTCCCAGACCGTCAACCAGAACATTTCCCGCAGTAACCTTGCCCGTAACTCTCATATCCACTCCGTCCGTTTCTATAACAGAGCCAATATCAGTTATAATAATATTTTCCTTTGGAATACCCACGCTCATCGCAGTAGCCGCATGCTTCATCAGATGCTTGTACTCGCCGTGTACAGGTATAAAATACTTAGGCTTTGTGAGCGAAAGTATAAGCTTTTGCTCCTCCTGACAGGCGTGTCCTGAAACGTGAACCTCGTACATTGATTCATACACCACGTCTGCGCCCTGCCTTAGCAGGTCGTTTACAACCTTGGTTACATACTTTTCATTTCCAGGTATCGGATTAGCCGAAATTATGATAAAATCCTCGCTTGAAATAGTAACGTTTCTATGCTCTCCTCTTGCCATCCTCGTCAGAGCCGACATCGCCTCTCCCTGACTTCCCGTCGTAACGACGCACATCCTTTCAGCAGGATAGCTTGAAACATCATCTATATCAACCATAAGCCCATCGGGAATCTTGAGATACCCAAGCTCTATGCTCTTTCCGATAACATTAACCATACTTCTTCCCGAAACCGCAAGCTTGCGTCCCGTTTCCTTTGCGATATTTACAATCTGCTGAATCCTGTGAATGTTTGACGCAAAGGTTGCGATAATTATGCGCTTACCGCCCGCTTTAGTGAAAAGCTTTTCAAAGCTTTCCCCGACAGTCCTTTCGCTCATAGTATATCCCGGACGCTCTGAATTTGTCGAATCAGACATGAGCGCTAAAACTCCTCTGTTTCCAAGCTCCGCAAACCTTGCAAGGTCTATAACCGAGCCTTCTATCGGAGTATAGTCAACCTTGAAATCTCCAGTATGGATTAGTACTCCCGCAGGCGTATAAATCGCCATGCCTACAGAGTCTGGGATAGAGTGGTTTACTCTTATAAATTCAACCGCCATGCAGCCTAATTTTATCGTGCTTCTGGGTTCAGTCGGTATAAGCTTTGCAGAATTGAGCAGTCCATGCTCCTTGAGCTTTCCCTCAACAAGCCCAAGCGTAAGCCTTGTGCCGTAAATCGGTGTGTTTATTTTCTTGAGAAAATACGGAATAGAGCCGATGTGATCCTCATGACCGTGAGTTATCACAATTCCTCTTAGCTTATCCTTGTTTTCTTCAACATAGCTAAAATCTGGAATTACAATATCCACTCCAAGCATTTCACTGTCAGGAAATGCTAGTCCGCAGTCAATTATAAACATATCGTTTGAACATTCAATCACAGTGAAATTTTTCCCTATCTCATTAAGTCCGCCAAGCGGAATAATCTTAACAGGAGTCTTTCTCTGCGGCTCTCTTGCCTTGCTCTGAGCCGAAAAATTGCCGCTTTTTGTCGAATAGCTGGAGCGTGAAGCGGTTGTTCTGCGCTCCTGCGAGGAAATTTCCTTTGCATTCAAAGGTGAAAATCGTCTTTGCGTCTGATTATAAACGCTGCTGTGAGCAGTCGAATGTGAAGAGCTCTTGTAAACCGTCGTGCTTCTCCTCTCCTGATTACCCACCTTGTACCTGCTTGTGTTGTTGTTATTATTTTGTATAGCCATTAAATTATTTTTGCACAGCTTAACACAGATCTACAGCAAGTCTGTGGCTTAAGCTGTACAATTCGAGCAGCGGCATTTAGAATACAAAACGTTCAGTATCTATTTCTTCGCCGCCGCCAAACTCCTTTCGTTTACTAAAATTTGATATTGTGCTTTTTTCGTCAAATAATAAAAATATATGTAGACGAGCTGTCAAATGACATGACAGTCCGAATACCTGTTTCGATCCCCTGCAATAACATATTGGTGCATTTAAAGAATCGTTTCAAGCTACGAAAAGGCTTATATGCGCCATTTTTCGCAAAATCATCTCTGCAAACCGCATTTTACAGAAACTTACATTTTTTCAAAAGTCTCACGAACAAAAATATCTAATCTCTATTATATACTATTTTTTTTCTCTTGTCAAGTGCTTAATCAGAGCTTTTTTTGAGTCTTTCAATAATTTCATCGCAAAGCGATGCCGCAGTCTCCGCCTTTGTGCTTTCTGCAAATATCACTATCCCTCTCCTGTGCCGCAAAGGGCGCACCATTGCCCGTGAATCAATACCGCTCATAACAATGCCCTCTCCGCCCTCTCTTTTGCATTCAAGTCGTTGGTAAATATCATTCGCACTTGCCTCAACAGCCGCAAAACGCTGTGATGAATAAAATTTTGGTATATCAGTGGTTGCCTCTGCAAGATTAAGCCCTTTTTCAGATAAATATGCACAAATACTGCACATCAGCACAAAAGCGTCCCTTACAAAAAAGTTGTCTGGACGAGAAGCTACTTTCCTTGCCGCTTCATCGCTTGAATCAAGAGGAGAATTGAAATAGCGATAAAGCTTTCCACTGCGCTCCTCAGCTATCCTGTCCGCCGCCAAAGGAAACGTAAAAGGCAGCGACACAGGGATATTTTTTTCAAACGCCGCCTTGACCGCCAAAAGCACAAGCCTTTCATTTACAACATATCCCGTCCTTTCCGTGTATGCGGTGCAGGTGACGCCGTCGCTTGAAATGTGAAAAATCATCTGTTCTCCGTCAGTGTCGTTTCTGCTCCTGACAAGTCTGTCAGCAAGCCTGGCATATTCTGGATTTGCGCACCTCACATCTGCATTTACTCCGTGAAAAGTCTTGGGCAAATGCTGTTCAAGGAATATCTCATACAGCTCCTTTGAATCCTCAAGCTTAAGCTGCTTGCCAAAGCTGTCATACGCTTCTGTGCGATACCTGCCAAGTGCACCGCATCTTTCTATTGCACTGCGGATTTTCCCGTTTAACGGAAGTCCGCCCTTTTCCATCAGCAGAATCTGTTTTGACGAGCCGATATTTACACAGCACCCCATATCCGCTCCAAGGCGATTTACAAGATACATAACGTGCTGCCTTAAAGCCCTGCCTATCGACATAACTGTAACTCCAGACGCCGCCGCACCGCTTTCAAATGCTTTCAAAAGCGCAAACGAAGCTTCCTCCTCACCACAGCCGCATACTATACAGTTCCCTCTCTCCAAAGCCGAACCTACAGCATGACCTATCCTTGCACATTCAGACGGAGAAAGCTGCGGATTGAGCGCTATGCAGCAGCACTCATCGTCAAGCATAATATTTGACGCTTCACTCACAATCTCTCCGTCAAGCATATGCTTTGAACTAGGAATCTTAACATTACTTTCAACCTCGCACCCTGCACCCACTATTGATTTTTCGCCGACAACACAGTTTTCAAAAAGCCTTGCCGCAGACGAAACAACCGCCTTAGCACAAATCACCGAGCCTTTCGCCGAAGCTGACGCTTCAATAACCGCCGATTCGGACACAATACATCCGTAAAGCTCCGACCTTGCGCCAATGCTTACATTTGCTTCTATAATTGAATTTTCAACAACACATCCCTTTTCAAATCGTACGCCCTTTCCCACATAAACAGGCGCAATAAGCGTTATCCCAGAAAGCGAAAGCTCCTCCTCTGCGTATATTCCGTCTGAAAGCTTTACAGCAGTGTCTGAAACTATCCCCTCATCCAAAAGCTTTAGAGCCGCTTTTCTGTAGGCTTCAGGAGTATGGAGCGATAGAAACAGTCCGCTGTCAAAATTAGATAAAATCTCGTCAGCTTCTGAAAGAGAGAATGAAATAATTTCATTTAAACTTTCAAGCTTTTTTTGAGCGGCAGCTTCCAAAAGGTGCTCAGACAGCACAGCGCACCCCGTGAAAATCCCGTTGTAGTCCTGAGCCGTTGAAAATTCATCGTAAAATTCGCACAAAATCCCCTTTTCGCTTCTCGTGCGTATTCCGCTTATTTCATCAGATGGAGCTTTTACAGCTATTGCCGCACTCGGTCTGAACGCACTGCCCTTGTGTTTTTCAAATGTTTTAACAAGCGAAGCTAAATCAAGCTGCTGCGCAGATTTTGCTTCAATTACCAGTAAAGCTTCCTCCTTCGCCAGCTCAAGCAGACATTCGCTCAAGCTATTTTCAATCTGAACAAATTCAACCCTTTTTTTAATCCGCACATATCAAAATAACAGTTCATTCTTTCACTCAGAAAATCTGAAACCGCATAAATTTCCTCCGTTCCTGCCCTTATCGCCGAATCAACCGCCATTTTTGCAGGCGTATGCCCTGAAATTCTCAGCATACTGTCGGGAGTATGCTCGTTCACAGGATAAAGTCCCTCGTTTTTTTTAGTGCAAATAATTACCGCATTCATCTTAATCGTTTCCTTTCAAAAGGTTTTTACTTCCTTTATTATTGACATCTGTTTTAGTATTATTCTGATATTTTAATAAAGGGCATATCTAAAGAAAATTAACAAATTTTCTCTTTAATTATCAATTGATTTGTTGTATAATTTATTATAAGAAAAGAATTTGATGTAACTTTATGAAACGGAGATTTTTTAAAATGAGTGATTTTGGCACTTTGAAAAAACAGGCACTTGACAGATTTTTCAGCTCTCTTAACGAAATGCAGCGCAAGGCTGTTTATAAAATTAACGGACCGCTTTTAATTTTAGCAGGTGCAGGCAGCGGAAAAACAACCGTCCTTATTAACCGTATTGCCAATATGATTTATTTCGGCGATGCCTACTCATATGACGAAGCTAATGCCAGTGATGAGGATATTAGGCTTGTAAAATCATATGCTGACGGCGAAAGCGACAATGCCGCTTCTCTTGCTCACGCTATTTCTCACAACACCGTAAATCCATGGAATATTCTTGCGATAACCTTTACAAACAAAGCGGCAAACGAGCTGAAAGAGCGTTTAGAAAAAATGCTAGGCGAAATCGGCTTACAGGTTAATGCCTCTACATTCCACTCTGCCTGCGCAAAAATTCTGCGCCGTGAGGCTTCATATCTCGGCTACACTGCTTCCTTTACAATCTATGATACAGACGACTGCACAAGACTAATTAAATCAGTGCTTAAGGAGCTTGATTTGTCGGACAAAATCTTTCCGCCTAAAATGTGCCTGCACGTTATCTCCTCCTTAAAAAACACCATGGTTTCGCCTGAGGAATACTATAAAGAACACTCGGATGATGTCAGAGAACGTGACATTTCAAAAATATATTTGTCATACAATAAACATCTTTTATCCTCAAATGCGATGGACTTTGACGACCTTTTGCTCAATACCGTCAAGCTTTTTAAGGAAAACGAGGACGTGCTTAACCACTATCAGCATCTGTTCAAATACATTCTGGTCGATGAGTATCAGGATACAAACAGAGTTCAGTTTGAGCTTATCAATTTGCTTGCTTCACGCAGCAACAACCTTTGCGTTGTAGGCGATGACGACCAGAGTATATATAAATTCAGAGGTGCGACAATTGAAAATATTCTTTCCTTTGAAAAGAACTTTCACTGCGACCCGCAGACCGATGTTATTAGATTAGAGCAAAACTACCGCTCGACTCAGAATATTTTGTCAGCCGCAAACGAGCTGATTTCAATTAACAAAATCCGCAAAGGTAAAAACCTATGGACAGACGCAGGCGACGGTGAAAAAATTAACGAATACCATGCGCTCAATGAACGTTCAGAAGCACGGCATATTTGCGCTGTGATAAAGGAAAATGTTGAGAACGGTATGAGCTACCGCCAGCACGCAGTACTTTACAGAATGAACGCTCAGTCAAATGTTCTTGAACAGCATTTCATTCGCGAGGGTATACCGTATGTTGTTTTCGGCGGACAAAAATTTTACGACCGCAAGGAAATCAAGGACGTTATTTCATACCTTGCCGTGCTTAATAACCCATCGGATACTCTGCGGCTGCGCAGAATTATAAACGAGCCAAAGCGTGGAATCGGCGACGCTACAATAACCTCAATCGAACAAATTTCCTCCGACCTTGGCATTACACCGCTTGAAGTAATTCGCGACAGTGCCTCTTATGCGCCGATTGCAAAGAAAAGCAAGATTCTGCTTGAGGTTTCACAGATGTTCGATACTCTTACTGAGCTTTCAGAAACGCTTTTGCCGTCACAGCTTCTTGACGAGGTTTTAGAACGCACAGGCTACGGTGGAATGCTCAATATGCACGGAGATGAGGGCAGAGCAAGGCTTGAAAATATCGCAGAGCTTAAATCCTCAATGCTTAATTACGAGGAAAATGCCGAAGAGCCTTCTCTTGAGGGCTTTTTAGAGGAAATTGCGCTCTACACAGATATTGACAGCCTTGATACTTCGGAGGACTATGTAGCTCTTATGACAATACATTCGGCTAAAGGACTTGAATTTGACAATGTGTTTCTTCCTGGACTTGAGGAAAATATTTTCCCGTCCTCACGAAGCTCAGAAAGCGATGAGGAGCTTGAGGAGGAACGCAGACTTGCATATGTAGCATTAACCAGAGCAAAGAAAAAGCTGTATTTAAGCTATGCCACTTCACGCATGCTTTATGGCAGGACAGGTTCAAACCAACCGTCACGTTTTCTCGAGGAATTTTCTGATGAATATGTAGAAAAGGAAAAGGAGAATCCGCCTGTCTACGTTGCCAACACCAAGCCGAAAAAGCCCGACTATTCCCACGAAGCAAGCGATGTGCTTGAACGCCGCAGACACAGCATGAGCGGAATTTCAGACGGTGAAACCTACAAGCCCGGCGATGTGGTTATTCACCCGAATCCAAAATTCGGCAGAGGAGTAATCATAAGCTGTGAGCCTATGGGCGGCGATATGCTGATTGAAATTGCCTTTGACAACTGCGGAACGAAAAAATTTATGTCCAATTATCTTAAGCTTAGAAAAGAAAAATAACCAAAGCGCAGCTATATTAAAGCTGCGCTTTAGCCTTTTATTTTAAATCTGATTTTCTTTGTTAATCTCAACAGCACGGATAATAAAATTATAAACTAAAAACTGCACAATTTTCAACACTTAAGTTTGTGAAGCTTTACAAAAACAGGACTATTGACAAATAAATAAAAAAACGACATAATAAAAGTAGGAAGAAAATCTAAATCTGATTCGGAGGCTTTCAATGTATGGCTGATTAACCTTAGAAATTTAATTAAAAATTCTACAGCGATGTTTGTAATATTGACGGCTTCTATGCTCGTTTTTTTATAGTGCTGTTTTTTGTCATAGGTCTGTTTTATCAGTACAACAAAAATATTGAGGACGGTGAAATTGACAGCTACGCAATAGGCTTTTCGATTTAGGGAAGCGTTACAAAGGAGGATTTAGCAAGCTTCGTTGAAGCTATTCCCTCTGAACAAATGTCTGATATTTCATACATCACCTGCTTTTCTTCAGCCGAAGTGAGCGGACTTGACGAAATAACTCCATTGCTTTTTATCTTCAATTTAAAGACGACAGCTTTGAACGTAGAAACAGAAACGTTGATACAATTTAACGGTATAATAAGGTAGAGATACGCCATTTTAGCCACTCTGAGGGGCATTCTGGCGCGTTCAAACGCGAAAAGGTATTAATACCCGTTGAAATAATCACGTGCGCTCAGAGGGCAAATGCACAATGATTTAACGATAGGAGCTATCGTTAGCAAGTTAAGGAGGTTTTCATGGCTCAAAAGGACAATAGAAATCTGACCGTAGGGTATGTCAGCGGCAAGGACTACCGGGAGATTCCATCAATTCGTTTACAGGGACAGTGGCTACAGCAGTTTGGATTTGACATCGGAAACCATGTGAACGTAGAGTGTCAAGGCGGTCGGCTTATTATAACGAAAGCTGATGAGGTGATAATCGGGTAGGTTTCTTCGTTTTCAGTTGCTTTTAGTTTAAAATCATGGTATCATCATACCTAGGCAAAAAGAACGGAAATGCATGGAGAGCAAGAGATGTCTAAGGACGATAAGGTCACGTTGACGGTATAATTAGGGATATAGATTTATATTATAAATTAGAGATGAATATGGATGCAGAGGATGAAGAATAGTTTTTGTGTGTAAATAGTTTAAATTTCGACGCTGTCAAAAGTTAGAGATTTTAAATTTTCAGTAATTAGAAACTTATCGAATATAGAGGTAATATATGCAAAAATATTTTTGCCCGCAATGTGAGATGATGACAACCAAGTCAGACAAGATTATATGCGAGAATTGTAAAAAAGAGATAACGCCTATTAGGCTGCAACATGAAGATGAATGGTATTACGAGGAAGCAAAAAAAACTCTTGATGAAAGCCACAGAGATAATATCCTTTTTTATCTATCAATCGCTGTGGATATAATGACAGATGAGATAAAAGCATACTTGGCTGAAAATGGTGGAGAGTACAAGGAATACAAGGTTCATATCAAAACTAATCAAGAAATAGAAGCTAAGAAAAATCCACACAACATACCCAAATGTCCCGTCTGCCAATCAACCAATATCGAAAAAATATCCGCAGGCAAAAGAGCATTGCACGGATATGCTTTCGGTCTCTTTAGCAAAACAGGGCTTTATGTGCCATGTGAGGCTGCTGAAATTTCACCTGTCGACTATATCTTTACACATTTTCCGAGAGAAGAAGAAAGCGGGATAAATTCAAGCAGGTTTACAGTTGAAATTAAGGAATTAAAAAGAATATGCGATAATATGACAGACAAAAGCCTCGTTATTCTCAATGAATCGCTCCAGTCAACTACGCCTGCCGAATGTTTAGAAATAGCTAAGATCCATCTTGAAATTTTGGCTGCCGCTGAAGTGAAGGGGCTTTTTGTAACACATTTAACTGGTCTTTACGATGAAATAAGCAAAATAAATGCAAAGTGCTACAGAACAAAGCTAAGCAGCATTGTTTCAACCGTTGACAGTGAAAGCGGCGAAAGATTATACAAAATGCTAAACGGCAAGCCGCCAAAGGTAAGTATGGCTTATGATATATACAATAAGTTCGGAGCCAAGCTTTCCGATGTTGCGAAGGGCGATGGATAAAATGAGAAAAATCAGTGAAATAGAGGAGTTTCTCTATTACGGAGGAAATGAGCTTTTCTCAAGTCTTATGGAAAACGAAAGCGACCGTGCGCAGGCGCTGGAAAGCCTTGCTTTTTTGCTGCAAAAATATGCCCAGACCTTTTGGGTTAAAGGCAGAGCGGGAGCATATCGCTACATGATTTATCAGGCGAAGCTTTCAGGCTATGTAAAATCAAATGATCTTAAAGCTTTCAGGCTAACCGATGATGAAAAGCAGCGAATTTTACATTTGACAGACGAATACATTAAAAGCGGCGGAAGCAAGAGAAAATATTTGAAAAAAGCACTCGAAATTATTTTGATTGTCATAATAATAGCTTTGCTTGTACTTGCTGTATACAAATGGGTAATGTCGGATGAGTATCAGCGGCAAATAATTCAAAAAAATCTCGATTTATCTTATCTCATTTTATCTCAAACTTAAATTAGAATAATATAAATTTTCATGCTTAATTCGTTATTTTTTGTCAATCCGCCATAATAGCAAAAGCCTTGTCAGCAATCAATAAATTTTTTAAAAAATAACGAAT
>X368_European_Ground_Squirrel__coassemble_15_pt1 | contig 45200 bp, 51 predicted proteins | sample X368_European_Ground_Squirrel__metabat2_low_PE_002 | metagenome-assembled genome bin X368_European_Ground_Squirrel
GAAGGTTTTGAAATACGGCGTGGCTTTTTGCAGTGAAAAGGTTTGCAGGGTTAAGTTGGTGGTTTCGGAGTGAGAGTGAGATGATGAGTGAAACTAACCTTTGTGATTTTTTCCAAAAGTAGTTGACAATAAAAGAAAAAATCAGTATAATAAGAAAAGAATATAGCTTGTATTTCCACTTGGAGAGAGTTGTGCCAACTATCTTTGGGGATTAATATAAAAAAACAAGGTTGTACTTGTGCATAATGGCAGCTGTGACCATTAGGTTTTTTGCATTATTGTAGCTGTAACGGTTATTGTAGCAGGCTGTACTTACATATTTATTAGCAAACCAGATCCAAACAGTTTTAGCGGTATAGCAAAAATAGTTTTTAATGCGCTTAAAGATCATGATAACGAGGCAATAGTAGAACTTTTTGCGAGTCATCAAAATTTTCTCATAATTTATCATCTGAAATTGATGAGGTTTATGATTATATTGATGGGAATATTGTTTCTTATGATCGTATTACTGTTGCCGATGGTGAAAGTGTTATAGATGGCGAAACGGTTGATTGGCATAGTTCAACAAAAATTCGTGATGTGATGACTGATACGGGGGGACATATCATATAAGTTTATATGATCAGCTTATTCATAAAGAAAGCGAAAATGAGGAAGGCGTAATTTCAATTAGGATTATTGATAATTCTGCCTCTCAATCCGATGTTGTTAATGGTGTTATTCAGGGAGAGTTAAACTGTTGTGATGTTGGCTGAAAACATCATTAGATTGTTTTCTTACCTTGTTTCTATGCCATATCTTCTCCTCTTTCATTGAAGAATAAAGAATAAACGTGTGATACCCACCTTTTCTCCTATCCAATTTAACCTTCTACAAATTTAGATACATGAAAGAACAAGAAAATCAAGCCGATGTAAAGTCGGCTTGGCTTTTTATAATCTGGATAAAAGCCCAGTATCTCTTAAGTTTTTTATGATGTTTTCGCATTTGATATAATAAGTTTTGAGAAACAATTCTCTAAATTATTGTAAAGGAACGTGATATATTATGAACACAATTCTAAAAACCACAGCGGTAATTTCTTCAGCAATTATCATCTCAATATCAAGCTTAACGTTTTCCGCAACAGCAGACGCCGTTGACACTTCATCTGTAAATTCTGGCATATCTTCTGTCATAACTTTAGGCAGCAGCTTTACATCGAATAAAGTTACAATCAAGTCAAGCTATAGCTGTACAACGTCGGCTATTCGTATCAACTGGAAAAAGGTATCAGGTGCAAATGGGTATCGTGTTTACCGATACAACTACAAGACTAAAAAATGGGTTAAAATCAAAACCATTTTTAATGGCTCAACTTTAACGTACAAGAACTGTGGCTAAAGGTACGACATATAAATATAGGGTTCGTGCTTATAGGAAGGTTAATGGTGAGACCACTTTTCGGAGCATACTCCGCTAGCAAAAAATATTACAACTAAAAGCTGAAAATAATTTAAGCGAGAGTGTATTTGCTCTCGCTTTTTATCTGTCAAAAAACGCTTCTCACCTGTACCATTCGCTCTGTGCTTCATACATCCGAGCATATAGCCCGCCCGTTTTCATTATATCAGCAATATTGTTAAGCCTTATTCGCTTAAATGAGAGATTTAACTTTTCGACACACAATTTTTGATATACCGAAACTTATTTATTATAAATAAATGCTTTGAAATTGTATATGCGTAATTCCTTTGCGTTACCTTTTTCAGTCAGCAGATCTTTATAATAATCATGAAAGCGTTGCTCGCTAATCAGCTAATTTTGCAGCTCGTATTCCTTTTTGGATGTATATTTGTTTAAAAAGACTGAAATAACTGCCGTTATAACTAAATAAATAATCAGAAGAGGTTCATATATTGCGAACAATACTATATTGTTCCTGCCAAAGCTAATATATCCGAAAAGATAAATACGGACAAGCTGTTTATGTATGCGCTGATTTTACTGATATTGCCTCCCACAAACGAATATGTTTGCAAAAAAGGAGGTGTCAAAAAACTTTTCCTGAGACGTATTGTAGTTTTCCACATAAATAGCTTCTGAAAAAACTCATCAACATTAAAACGAAAAAAATTATAACTGAAAGCACCTAAAAAATAATCTCTTATGATTCTCTATTCAGAATCATTGTCACTGCATCGCACTTTCTCTACCCAGTAGTACTTATCACTTTTATATTTATCAATAAATTCCTGCCGATAATTATAGTGATTTTCTATTAAATTAGGACGAATATCGTTTCTTATGGAAAGGATCAGATCCTTTGGTGCATCATTATCCACTAATGCTATCATTGAAAGAATATACCCAACATATAGACCATCTATATAGCCTTCTTGATGTAAATTGGAAATAATTAAATTATCAGGCAGACCTGCATACCCCTTTGGAATTATTCCTTCTTCAAAAAGATACTCAGACCATAATGTTTCTATTTTTTCTGCTGTCTCTAGATTATCTCGAAGCTTGATTTCAGCGCACAGGCGCAGGAACAAACTGACGCTAAAGAGGAGAAAGCTTCATCTCTTAGCGCACCGATATTTCAGGTGTGGGTTATAATGGTTTTTGTAGGAATTTTCATTGCAACGCTGCTTGTTGACTGTTCATTTTTAAGCGAGCAGATAAACGATTCAGCGACTGTGGCAGGGATTGTAGCGGTATTTTTCTCACTGGGATGTATGGCAGGCGAACTTGCCTATTCGGCGTTAAAAAGATTGCTCAAAAGCTTTTCACAGACACTCTTTTTAGCTGTTTGTGCAGTCGGCATTGCAGCAAGCGGCTTTGCGTCAACTATCGCAGTTTTGTGCGTGATGATTTTCATTGCAGGCATGGGATTTTCGCTTACCCAGTCAGACTGCATGATGATTTTGTCGTTAAAAGCCGGGCAAAACAAAATTGCGCTAGTTTCGGCGATTATGATGGCACTTTTTAATCTTGTAATTTTTTTAAGCAGCAGCTATGAGGAAATTATAGGAAAGCTTAGCGGAGATTCGCTTTATCTGCCGCTGTACATAGGCGCAATTGTGCTGATAGTCTTTGCGATTGCTTCATTGATTTTATCGGTATTAAGGAGAAAAGTTGAAGCTTAAAATCAAAATTTTCAGTGCTTTTTTTCGTAAAAATTACCGCTAATAAAATTTTTCGTTGAGCAGATAATATTACTGCAAGCCCGAAAAAAACGAACGAAAAATGCCGCACGGCACTAGTCGTTTGAAAGAAAGGAAGATTAGAATGAAAGGCATTACAACTCCAGAGGGCAGACAGGCACTTGAAAAGTTTAAGATGGAGGCTGCTAACGAGGTAGGCGTAAACCTTAAGCAGGGTTACAACGGTGACCTTACCGCAAGAGAAGTAGGTTCAGTCGGCGGGCAGATGGTAAAAAATATGATAGATGCTTACAAAACAGGAAATAAGCAGTAATCATCTGAAGCTTTTAACATTTTTTAGTGATGTAAAAGTGCAAAAGCAGGAGAGCCTGATTAGTCAAGCTCTCCTCTTACTTGTATTAAACGACAAAAATATTTAATTCTTCAGCGAAAATTTGTGCAAAGTGATGAAAATGAAAAAATGGCTTGACTTTTTACTTTGGCTGTGGTATAATTATAAAGCGTTCGGATTTGAGATTCGTTCAAATCCTAGTTGCTGGTGTAGCTCAGTTGGTAGAGCAGCTGATTTGTAATCAGCAGGTCGGGGGTTCGAGTCCGTCCACCAGCTTCATTTTAATAGGGGAGAATTCCCGAGTGGCCAAAGGGGGCAGACTGTAAATCTGTTGTCGACGACTTCGATGGTTCGAATCCATCTTCTCCCACTAAAAAAGCTCCGAGTTTTCGGGGCTTTTTGTGTTGCTTAAAACTATGTCAGTTGTTTTTTTAGCGTCAAATACTCCTGTGCGCAGACACCGCATTCGCACCGTGTGTGCATCTTTTTTCCGTCCTCGCCTGCTTTGATGTAACCGCTCTCGCTAAGCTCAAAGCCGTTTATTTTTTTCGTCCAGGGTAGTTGTCAACGCAGCCGCTCACTGCAATCTGCCCCATACCCATATAGTCCTTTTCAATTGCAACCGCTTCAAGAGCGGCTCTTTTAGCGTAAATTGCCGCACTTAGTCCCGCAGGTCCGCTTCCGATAATCATTAAATCATACATAAGCTTTTTCCTTAAATGTAGTACATATGCGCCCCTGCCGCCTCTTCAATTTTCTCAAGGTAAGCAGATGTAAGCTGTGCTAAAGTAACCGATTCGGCGATCGACTGGATACTTACCTCTATTTTGTCCCACAAAAGCGTTTTTATTATCTCGTCAAAGGAATCACTCTCTTCATTTACAGTCGGTATCTCGTTGTTTAAAATATTTGAATCGAGTGCGTTAATTATTTGCGCCAGAGTAATTTCTTTTGCGTCCTTTGCAAGCACATAGCCGCCGCGAGAGCCTTTCAGGCTTTTGATAAGCTTGGCATGGCGCAGCGACGGCAGAATCTGCTCTAGGTACTTCTCGGAAATTTCTCGCCTGCCTGAAATGCTTAAAACTGTAACGGCTTTGCCCTCCTGTGAGTAAAGCGCAATGTCTGTAATCGCCATTATTCCACAGACAACCTTTGTTGAAATTTTCATGCTTTTTTCTCCTTTTATTCAGCTAAAATCAGTTCGTTTGCAAGACTAAAAAGCTCGCCGCTTCGGTTTGCCTCGTCTGACAAATAAGCTATCAGCATTTTCTTTTTTGGGCAAATCAGGCACTTTTGCCCCCATTTGCCGCTTATGCTGAAGCTGTCCTTGCCCGTCCAGATGAAATATCCGTATCCGCCGTCAGAATTTTTAATGTGAGTTCGGCTTGAAAGCTTTACCCACTCGCTCTGAATTATTTCCTTGCCGTCAAAGCTTCCGCCGTTAAGATACACCAGACCGATTTTCGCAAACTCATCGAGAGTAAGAGAAGCGCCTGTAGCTCCGTAAAAGCGCCCCTGCGGATCCTTGGCAAACTCCACATAGTCAATCTCAAGCGGCTTAAGCAAACGCTCGTTTATATAGTCGCCAAGCGGCATACCCACAGCGTTTTCACAGGCAACGCCCACAAGGTACGCACTGATGTTTGAGTAGGAAAATTCAGCACTTTTGTCAAAGCCGCTGCTCTGCGACAAGCTAAATTGCAGCCAGTCGCCGCCGCTCGGACGAAATGGAAATCCAGTCACCGACATAGTTAAAAACCGCTCGACAGAGAGCTTGGAAAAAGCTTCTTGCTTAACCTTGTCAGAAAATCCAGCGTCAATGTAATCAGAAATCGGATTTTCTATTTTAAGCTTCCCATCGTTCACTGCAAGCCCGACAGCAGCGGAGGTCAGCGTCTTGACCGCCGAATAGATCGGATAGCGTTTGTCCTCGTCAAAATGCTGGGATAAAACCTCCTCGCCGTTTTCAAAAATCTTAACGCCGTGAACCTTAAGCCCACGCTCCTTTATATTCTCCGCAAAGCTCTCATACATAATATTTCACTCCAAAATTTAGGTTTCAAATATTCATAGCGTCCATCGCCGTGATGTATTGCAGAGTAGGCTTGAACATATTGCCATGCGCCGTTCCTGTAAAAAGGCATCTGCCGTCAAGATAAGCGAAAAGCTGTCCGTCAGGAAATTCGCACCAGCCCTTTTTATCAAGCGGCACAGTGCTGAAATAAAAGCCCTCGCTTGCTTTTTTATAATAGAGCGTTTGCTTCATATTTTTGTGAACATACAATATTTCGCCGTCAAAAATCATAAAATTCAGTTTGTTTCTAAAGGAAAGAGCCTGTGCAAAATTATCCGCTATGCAGAATCTTTCAGCTTTCGTTAAATCTTTTTTGTCTGGTACAGCTTCTCATTTACTTTGTCAATCAGATACAAAAACGCACGCTCCGAATCGGTGTTCCCCTCCTGAAATTCAGCGTACTGCAAAACTTTTCTGTCGGAATAAAGCGTCCCGTTGTGAATAAAAACCCAGACTCTGCCTGAATTGTCCTTTGCGTAAAACGGGTGGCAGTTTGCGTACTGGGTTGAGCCAACAGTGGCATAGCGTATGTGCGCAAGAAAGGTTTTCTGCGGCTGTGTAGTACGCACGGCTTTTGCGGCAAGCTCGCTTTCGCCGGCACTAAGCTTCTCTTTGATAAGCTCCATTTTTCCGCAGCTTTCACGCAGCAAGCCCCAGCCGTGAGGATGACGCACGCTGTGAGAGAAAAATTCTGTCAGATAATCATTTACGCTTACAGCTTTGTTAAGGCTTGCGCCTAGCAGCTCGCACATTTCTTTCACCACCTTAAGGTTTAACTTGGTTTAATATCTTCACGCAGTATCTCTCGTCCTGAGAGATTTTTATTTTCTGCAAGTCTATTATTTTTTGCGCTTCGGCACAGCCCTTGTAGAACCAGCTCATGTCGTCTAAAAGTCCCATAGCCGCCGCTTTTGCAGGGTAGCCGTTTATGGTTATAGCGTCAATGTCAAACTCCGCAGCCGCCTTGTGATTTTTCACCGCCGTTTTCTGAAGCTGCTCGGTAAATTCAAAATTGGGCAGGGAGGAAAGGTAGAGCATGAACATATGAGCAAATTTCAAATCGGTTTCATATATTCCTATTTCACTTAATGGGTTTATGTCAAACATTCTAAGCTCTATGTGATTTATTCCATTAGTTTTGAGCGATTCAAGAGTGTTTCTGCCCTCAGGCTTGAGCCTTACGGGAAGATAAAGCTCGCCTGGCGAGATAAGCTTGCCTGACAAAACATAGCTACTGACGCTTTCCACATAGCTCGAAACGCTTGTGTAATCCAGCACAGGAATGAATTTATTCCAGTAGCCGACATCCGAATTTCTCATAGACGCACGCCCTGAAAATTTCAGACCGCTTTGCCCGTCCTTCTCAAATGATTTGTCGTAAATCGGACTTGCCGACGTAAGTAAAACCAGCAGCCAGCTGTACCTGAAGCACTGCTTCATCAGCTTAAAATAAAAGTCATTTTTAAAGTCGAAAAAACTGCCGACCTTATCCCATTTATCAAATAAATATTCCTTTGTAAAGGAAAAATTAAAATGTATTCCGCAGTATAGCATCAGCTTTTTGCCATACTTTTGCTCAAGCAGTTCACGGTATTTTGACTTTGAAGCAAGCTCGCCGCTGTAGCTTGCGTGAATAATTTCATCCTCGCTGTCAAAATGCGGAGGATTTGAACTTAGCCACAGACTTTCGCCTTGTTCAACAAGAAGCTCTCTCGCCTCCTTGTCAAGACTTTTAAGCTCTTCAAGCGTCTGAGCTATCGTATCGTTCGGAGAGGTTACAATTTCAAGCTGATTTTCGCAGAAATCACGGCTGAGATGTGGGTTCGCAAACGGATGCGAGGTTTTTGCAAGCCTGCCTTCGCTGTCAACCCTAAGCGTCTCACGCTCAATGCCGAATTTTCCGTCAAAAAAATGCTCATTTTCCCATTCCAAATTTATCACCTCTGTCTTTTGAGTTAAGAGTGAATAGTTATGGAGGCTAACCTATTCATCTTTAACCTTAGTATCTGTTACTATTATACCGCATAAAACATATAACGTCAATAGGATTAGTAAGCTTTAATTTCGTTTTTTTAAAACTTTGTTCAAAAAGTATATTTCCAACCGCTTTGAATGGAAATTTTTATGCAGTATGTACAAAGGAAAGTTCGCAATGCTTCCTGTTTGAAGGGTTAGCTGTGCTTGCTGTTTGTGCTCCAACCCGCTATGTCGCTCGATTCAAAGTTGAAATCCAGTTTTCTTTTGTAGGCTTTTTCGTAAGCTGCTTTTTTTTGCAAAAAATCTTTGTTCATCATCTCAATGCTGTTTTCTCTTACACTTTTTTCAGGGCTGGGAAAAATCGGATCAAGTATGTGAAGGATATATTTTGTCCTGTGAAATTCCTCCGTTTCCATTTGCGGCATATCGACAATTTCTGTAAAGCAGGAAATAATCGGAGCATTGTTTTTTGCCGCATATAGATAAGCTCCTCGCTTGAAAGGACGAGGCTTTCTGTAGTTAAACCACATTTCCTGTTCAGGATAAATCAGTACAAGCTGTCCGCTTTCAAGTCTGCTCTTTATTTCAGGCTCAAGATATTTTTTTACGTATCTAGTGTCGTCTGTAATCGGAATAATATCAGTGTGCTTCATCAGAAAGCCTATCCAGCCTTTCATAGCAAGATTTGTTTCCTGACTGACAATGTACAGCCGCTTATACCCTGCTTTTTTTACCGCCGTTAAAGCAATGGTGGTGTCAATCGGATTAAAATGATTGGAGGTAACTATAGCTCCTCCATCAATTTCCGAAAGCTTTTTCAATCCGACAACCTTTGTGTCCTTGTTTATAAATCTTGCGGCAGTGTCCTCAATCGCTCTTGCGCATATATTGCAAAGCCTGTATTCGAGGGTATCCCGATTTTTCATGTGATTTACCGCAATGGCAGTTTTCTGCCGCTGCGTAAGCTCAGGATCGCCTGTTTCCACCTTGCGGTTAAAATCCTTAGTCTTGACTGCGGCTTGAATATTTTCAATTACCCTTCCCTTATCTGAACCGATTATCATATTCTAATTTTCTCTCCGCTCTCGTAAATTTTCTTAAAGGTTATATCCTGTTTTTCAATTTCAATCGCATTTTCAAGCATAGTTTGCAGGCATTTCTGATCCGAACGCTTTTGCTCCAAAGAATAATTTTCCTTGCATTTTTTTATCTCGTCTAAAAACGGCGAAGCCTCAGCGTATTTCCAGAAATATTCTCTGTAGGCGATACCGTCATAGCACCACGGCTTTAAGAAAAGATTGTAGTGGATTATATTCGGCTTTTCAAGCGGCACTCTATCCTCGTTCTGCGGCGGCATAGCGTCCCAGCTTTCGTCAAGAAGCATAACCCTTCCCTTGCAGATAGCGTTGATGTAATCCTGATCGGGAGCTACATTTTGAAAGTGATATTTGTTAAAGAGATAAAGAAAATGCTCGTTGAATTTTTTCTCACGCATCATTTTAAGATTCATCAGCAGCACGCCTGAATTGACGTAGCTTTCAATTTCAACTCCTACTGCGTTTTTAACGTAGCTCACAAATTCGGGGATTTTTCTGATTGATAAATCAGGGCAGGCGCCAATAATATTTTCTCCAAGCTCCAAATTGTAAAGCTGTGAAATATCTCCTGGAATAATAACATCGCTGTCAATGTAAATTCCCTTGTCGTACTGGGTGAACATTTCAGCGATAAAAAGCCGAAAATAAATAGTCAGCGTGAAGTAATCGCACCTAAGGCGATTCCCGATTCTGTCAGAAATTCCTGCGAGCTCATCGCCCATCTCGGTAAAAACGACTGTGAAATTTTTCTTTTGGCAAAACGCTATTTTTTCCTTTGCTTCATCGTCAACATTCTGACAAAGCACATGAATTTTGTAGTCGTATTCCTCCGATGCGTTTTCAGCCATAGAACGAACCGCACATTCAAGATACGGCGCAAAGCTGCGGTCTATCGTGAAAAATATAGGTATTGTTTCTCTTTTACTCATGAATTTTTCCTTTCTTAATTAAAGCTGAGCGTTTAGCCGCAGATATTCGTTTAAAATATCATCGTACTCGTGAAGCTTAAGCCTTGAGTGAATCTTATCCACCTGCCACGGCTTGACTGTGATTGTATGAAGCAGCGGAAAGAAGCGAAAGCTTGTGGTGAAGTGCTGCAATATTGTTTCATCTCTAAGCTTTCTCTGCTCGTTAAATTTACGCTCTGCAATTTTTTTTTGCTTTGAAAGCTTGTTGATTGCGCTTTGATCAGGCATAAACATTTTCTTTTCAGCGCACATTTTTCGGCAGCTTTCAAAAAGCTTCGTTTCTCTGATTTTTTCAATATTTAGCAGCAGCACTCCTGAATTTATATAATCCATATGAAATGCGCATTTTCTGAAAAACCATTTTCCGTAATGGTCAAGCACTCCGACAAGCTCGCAGCCACCTATATCCTGATTGTAAAAATCGCTTATATCTCTGCGGCAAATTACATCGTTGTCAAGGTAGAGCAGCTTGCCGTCAAGCTCGTCAAACTGGTCTGCGTAAAGTCTGAGCATACAGTATGGAGTAAATCGTGTACCCATATTCGCATCAGGCGGCATTTTTGAAAATACCTTCGCACAGTCAAGCTTTTTTACAAAGCTCTCTCCATGCTTTTCCTTAACTTTTCTGTCAATATATTCTATAAAAGCGTCCTCAATTTCATTATATGACTTTTTGTCAGTTTCAAGACGCATAGTCATAACATAAATGCAAAGACTGTCATTTGTATTTTTTAACAGCGAAAGAATCGAAATTAAAAGCCCGTCCTTTATATTCTCATCTCCGCAGTAAAGTATATTCATTTCCTTTTCTCCTTATAAACAATATATTCGTAATTACTTCTCTGACTGCGTTTTTTCATGCACTCAGACATTTCATTTTTCAGCTTTTCCTGTCGCTGCTTTTTCTTAAGCCTTTCATCAGGATAAAACGGACCGTCAATGTAAACTGTAGCCTTTGGTTTGGTCCCACGCTTTCTCCGCTGGTAGGTGGTCGTCATACAAAAGCAGGGTGTCAGACTTTTGCATGGAAAGTAGAAGGAAGCTGAAGAAAATGGACGTATCTCGGTGAAGTATTCCCAAACGTGCGCTTCAGGGTAAATCACAACGCATTTCCCCTCCTCAATGCGCTTGAAAACCGCAGCCTTAAAGTCTGAAAGCTGCGAAGCTTTGTCGGGAATTGGAAGAGCGGCTATAATAGGCAGAAGCTTGCCTATTACAGCAAGCCCCAGATTTGACGGACTGCAAATTGTGTAAATGTGCTTTGTTCCGCAGACAAGCGCAGGGATAAAGACATCTCCGACAGGCTGCGTATGATTGCCGTAAAGAAAAAAGCCCTGTCCCTTGAAATCTTTAATAGCCTTGCTTTTCTTTATTTTAACGTGCAGAAAAAGCTTGCAGTATAAAGCTCCAAAGCTCCACGCCAGCGCATAGAGAAGCGATGAAAAAATCTTTTTTGGAAAGCTCTTGTCGTAAATCCATTCGTAATTGCCTTCAAGCCTGAAGCCTTGATTTTTTGTCGCTTCAAAATCATCCGAAAGGCTTTCATAACACCTTATTTCAGGTGAAAAATTTTTCTTGCTTTTCATAGCTCTCACCAACTAAGATTTAATCTGCACTTTCATAAGATAGTTTACTTCCACACTGAATAAAATATACTTTTTATCCGTTTACACCGTGAGTTAAATATCCTTTTGTATCACCAAGCCGCATTTTACTGCCAGCTTGGTGAAAAACGTCATTATTTTGCAGGTATAATCCTGCTTATTTCAAGAATGTGCCTAAGTATTTTTATGTAGTTTTTTGTATCCTCCTCGCCGATTTCCTCAAGAAGCATAGCCGCTTGCTTAATGTAGTGCCTGCGAAGTCTGCGCTCGTAAAGCGTGCCCTCGGGTTTTATGTAAACGTGAACGCAACGCTTGTCGTGCTTGTCGCGCACTCTGTCGATCAGCTTCTTTTTTTCAAGACTGTTTAAAATTGCGGTGGTTCTGGAGGTGTTGACCTTAAAGCGTTTGCTTAAATCCTTGGCATTAGCTCCGTTTTTCTCCTCCGAAAGATATCTGAGTACCGCAAGTTCGCCGTGAGCAAGCTCGGAAAGCTTATGGTGAATAAGCCGCCCATGCTCTTCTCCCAAAACCATATAGTTCATAAGCTCTTCCGCACTTTTTTCGTAGTCCATTTTCAGCACACCTGCTTTCTGTATTTTCGCTCACCCTATGAGATATTTTATCAAATATTTGTCGTTTTGTCAAGTAGAAAGGCAAATTTAGCCGCTGTTTTTACACTTTGTTAAAATTATATCTGTCATAATACTCTTACATAAAGCTCTTGACATTTTCAGCGTTGTGCTGTATAATAAAAATATGACAAAAGGTTTTAGCTTTACCGATGGGAGATGATTTTAATGCTGCAGCTGCCTCGTTACATTGCCCACAGAGGGCTTCACAGCTCGACTGATGCGCCTGAAAATTCATTTGCGGCTTTTCAAAATGCGGTAGATAACGGCTTTGCGATTGAGCTTGACGTTCGTTTTACCGCAGACAGGAGAATGGTGGTTTTTCATGACGCCGACACCGAAAGAATGTGCGGAATCAAGCTTGAAATTCCGAAAACAAGCTATGAAGAGCTTGCGGCTCTGAGGATTATCGGAACTGACGAGCGCATACCTCTGCTTACGGAGGTGCTTAAGCTTGTCGCAGGTCGTGTAATGCTTTTTATCGAGCTTAAAAGCTGCCCTGAGGTTGTCGATGCTGAAAAGCGTCTGGCTCATCTTATGAAACGCTACAACGGAGATTTTGCCGTTCAGAGCTTTGATCCGTTTTCTTTAAAAAGGCTTCGTGCGGCAGATGAAAATATGATTTTAGGTCAGCTTGTTTCAACCTACAGTAAGGGTGAAAGTTCCGCCTTGAGAAAGCTTGCGGCGAACAGGTCGGTCTGGAAACGAATTTCAAAGCCCGATTATCTTGCGTGGGATTTGCACTCTATTACGCTTGAAGCCGCTTTTGAAGCAAATAACATTGACGCCGCTCTTATCTCGTGGACGGCTGACGGCAAGGAGCTTGTTGAGGCGGCGGAGCCTTTTTCAGACGCAATAATTTTTGAAAATGTTCCGCTTGAATATTTTAATATTAAACGATAAAAAATCTGCTGTCCGTTTTTTTGGACAGCAGATGTATTTTATTCGTTCTCAAGTGCTTCCTTAAGAGCCTTTGCAAGCTGATCGGGACATGAGGTTCCTCTTCCCCTACAGTCTGTGCCTTTTAAAATTTCAATAACGTCCGTAGCTTTCATGCCCTTGCAGAGCCGTGAAACTCCCTGAGTGTTTCCGCTGCATCCGCCGATAAATTCAACGCTTTTGACAATGCCGTCATCAAGCTCAATATTTATCTGACGAGAGCATACTCCCTGGGGAGTATAAGAATACTTTCCCACAAAAATCAACTTCCTTTCAATTTGCGCTTTGCTTCGCCTTAATTTCAGCGGAGTGTTCCTTAAGCTTTTTCTTGTTGTACGCTATTTTGTCAAGCATAAGATTTATGTTTTCCTCGTCTGTCGTGCAGCTCCCGATGTAGGTCGGAACGCTGTTGTAAAGACCGTGAAAATCCGAGCCGCCGGTCGCAATCAGACCGTATTCCTTGCACTTTTCAAGCAGCAGCTTTCTTTGAAATTCGTTTGCAGAATAATGGTAAACCTCAATTCCGTCAAGCTTGCCCTGTCCGATAAGCTCATAGAGCAAGTCTATGTTTCCGCCCTCAAAAAGAAAAGGGTGAGCCATGACGGCAATTCCTCTTGACGAGTGAATTAAGTCCAGCACAAAATTCACATCGGGATATTCTCTAGTAACAAGGCATTCGCCGTCAGGATAAGCAAACAGCCTGTTGTTTACCTCTCCGTAAAGCTCTGTGGCGTAGCCGTAATTGCAGAGCGTGCGCATGATGTGCTGCTTGTAAATGCTTTTAGAACCCTTGGTGTACATTCTAACCGCTTCAGGCGGTATGGGATAGCGTTCCATCACCTTGTTAATCATGTCCTTTGCACACTCGGTTCTGATAGAGCAGGACTTAAGGCACAAGCCCTCGAGTCTGTCAGGCTTAAGCGGAGCATAGCATAGAATGTGAACCTTTTCATTTCTTTTCTTGTCCCATGCGGAAAGCTCCACCGCAGGGATTATATTCACGCCGTAGCGCTCTCCTAAAATGTGCGCTCGATTAGAGGACGACAGCGTATCGTGGTCGGTAATAGCGAGGTAATCAAGTTTCATTCTTTTAGCCTGCAAAATTACCTCCTCAATACCCAGCGAGCCGTCCGAAAGTGTAGTATGACAATGCAAATCGCCGATCATCAGCAATTCCTCCGTTTGCTTTTTATTTACATAGCGTATGCTTATTTAATTCATACAGATAAAAGATATTATAACACATTTTTCTGCTCAATGCAAGCTTTTTTAACAAAAAGTAATAAAATATCGCATGAAATTTATTATTATTGCACGAAATCAAATATCAAGCTTGAAATTTGGGAAAAATTTGTCAACAAACCAAACCTCATCAACTGTAAAAGCTTTGCCGCTTAAATAGTCGAATGAGCCTGAGCTTTCCTTAAAATCAAATTCAAGCCGATAGGCGCAGAGAGCTTGGCTCTTGACATTGTATGCTTCACTCACTTTGTTTATTCCGTATTTTCTGTCGCCTAAAATCGGGCAGCCAATATGCGCAAGGTGCGCGCGAATCTGATGGGTTCGCCCAGTGACGAGATTAACCTCAAGAAGAGCGAGATTGTCAGCTTTGCTTTCAGCAAGAACTCTGTATTTTGTGATAATTTCCTTTGTGAAATTCTTTGGCGAGTCATAGATTTTAACGATTTTGTCCTCACGGCTGTGGTAGGCTTTCAGGCAGGCTTGCTTTTCCTTTGGAATGTCTGTCGTTATGCAGAGATAGCTCTTTTTAATTTCACGGCTTTTGATTTTTTCGTTTATAATGCGCAGAGCTTCGGCATTTTTTGCGCATATCACAAGCCCTTGTGTGTTGCGGTCAAGCCTGTTGCAAAGCGCAGGAGTGAAGCTAAGCTCCTTTCCAGGAGAATATTCGCCACTTTTGTAAAGATAGTTAAGGATACGGTTTATAAGCGTATCATATGAGCCGCTCTCGTCCGAATGAACAACCAGACCGCTCGGCTTGTCAGCGATAAGTATATTTTCGTCCTCAAAGATAATATTAACCTTGTCAGGTGCGTCAAGAAAGGACAAGTCCGCTTTTTTATCACCAAAAAACTCATCGTTTACATACATCTCAACCACATCGCCGACATTGAGCCTTTGTGAAATCTCAATGCGTTTGCCGTTGCACTTTATCCGCTTTATGCGAATGTACTTGTACATCATTCCCTTTGGCAGGAGCGGACAAACCTTGGCTATAAATTTGTCGGCACGCTGATTAGCGTCGTTTTTGCCTATTGTAAAGCTCTTCATTTTAAATCTCCATACTGAACCAACTTCGGAATTTACTCAATTTGTATTTTTGTGCTTTTGCATTAAAATAATTGTAACAGATTATTATGAAAAAAGCTATTTACATTTTTAAATAATTGGTGTATACTAAAAAACATAAGTTCTTCAAAAAAGGAGAGGTGTAAAACGGAGCGTTTTGATTTGGTATCTGATTACAAGCCGTCAGGAGATCAGCCTGAAGCTATTCAAAAGCTTGTTGAGGGAATAAACAGCGGCATGAAGGAGCAGACGCTTTTAGGCGTTACAGGCTCTGGAAAAACCTTTACCATGGCGAATGTGATAGCGCAGGTGAACCGTCCTACGCTTGTACTTGCGCACAATAAAATTTTAGCGGCGCAGCTTTGTACCGAGTTCAGAGAATTTTTTCCTAACAATGCGGTTGAGTATTTTGTTTCCTACTATGATTATTACCGTCCTGAAGCTTACATTCCAAGCAAGGACGTATATATAGAAAAGGACAGCTCTGTAAATGACGAAATAGACAAAATGCGTCACTCGGCAACCTCTGCGATAGCGGAGCGGCGTGATGTAATTATTGTAGCGAGCGTTTCCTGCATTTATTCGCTGGGAGATCCTGAGGAATATAAGTCTATGGTAGTTTCGCTTCGTCCTGGAATGGAGCTTTCGAGAGATGAGCTTATAGCTAAGCTTGTCGGGATTCAGTATGAGAGAAACGATATAGATTTTTCGAGAAACAAATTTCGTGCACATGGCGATGTTGTAGAGATTTACCCTGCCGCAAATACCGACACTGCGCTGCGAGTGGAGTTTTTTGGAGATGAGATTGACAGAATAAGTGAGATAAATATTCTTACGGGAGAGGTTTTGTGCAGACTTAACCACGCTGCGGTTTTCCCAGCTTCTCACTACATTGTCGGAAGAGATAAAATGCTTGCGGCAATTGCGGATATAAGAGAGGAGCTTGAGGAACGGATTGAGTATTTTAAAAAGAGAGATATGCTTATCGAAGCGCAGAGAATTGAGCAGAGAACAAATTACGATATGGAAATGCTTGAGGAGATAGGCTTTTGTTCTGGAATTGAGAACTATTCAAGAGTACTTGCAAGGCGTCCTAAGGGCGCAGTGCCGTTTACGCTGCTTGACCATCTGCCTGATGATTTTCTGCTTATGGTTGACGAGAGCCATGTCAGTTTGCCGCAGGTTAGGGGAATGTACGCAGGAGATCGTGCGAGGAAGGAAACGCTGATAGAGTACGGCTTTCGTTTGCCGTCTGCGCTTGACAACAGACCGCTTACCTTTGATGAATTTTATAAGCATATAAATCAGGCGGTGTTTGTTTCCGCAACTCCCGGACCGATTGAAAAGGAGCGTTCACAGCAGATTGTAGAGCAGCTAATCCGTCCGACAGGACTTTTAGACCCGATGGTTGACGTAAGACCTACAGAGGGACAGATTGAAGATTTGTTAAGTGAAATAAATTTGCGTGTTGAAAAGGGAGAGCGTGTGCTTGTCACCACGCTTACAAAGAAAATGGCGGAGGATCTGACGGCTTATCTTAAGAGCTTTAACGTCAAGGTCAGGTATATGCACCACGATATTGACACGATAGAACGCATGGAGATTATCAGGGACTTAAGGCTCGGAGAATTTGACGTGCTTGTCGGAATAAATCTTTTGAGAGAGGGGTTGGACATTCCTGAGGTTTCGCTGGTAGCGATTCTCGACGCTGACAAGGAGGGATTTCTGAGGTCTGAAAGCTCGCTGATTCAGACGATGGGACGAGCTGCAAGAAATGCCGACGGCAGAGTTATCATGTATGCCGATGAGGTTACAGGCTCGATGGAGCGTGCGATAAGGGAAACGAACCGCCGTCGTCAGATGCAGATGGATTTTAATGAGAAGCACTCGATAGTTCCAAAGACGATAATTAAGGACGTGCGTGACGTTATTGAAATCTCCACAAAGGAGGAGGTTGAGTACAGCGCACGGCGGAAATCTAAGCTCACAAAGGCTGAAACGGCGCAGCTTATTGACAAGCTTACACGTCAGATGAAGGAGGCGGCGAAGCTGCTGGAGTTTGAACACGCAGCTTTTCTTAGAGATAAAATTAACGAGCTTAGGAATGCGGAAAATTAAGTGTACAATTTTTTATACAAAAAAGGAAGTTAAGTATGGTAAATGATAAGATAATAATCAAGGGCGCAAGGGAGCATAATCTTAAAAATGTAGATGTAACAATTCCGCGTGACAAGCTTGTTGTCATGACGGGGCTTTCGGGCTCTGGAAAGTCCTCGCTTGCGTTTGACACAATTTTTGCGGACGGACAGAGGCGGTATATGGAGTCGCTTTCGTCCTATGCAAGGCAGTTTTTAGGGCAGATGGAGAAGCCTGACGTAGATTCGATTGAGGGGCTTTCACCTGCAATTTCTATAGACCAGAAAACCACCTCGAAGAACCCACGCTCCACAGTCGGAACGGTGACGGAAATTTACGACTATCTGCGCCTGCTTTACGCAAGAATAGGCGTGCCGCACTGCCCTGAATGCGGCAGAGAAATCAGTCAGCAGACGGTGGATCAGATTGTTGATAAGGTTATGCAGCTGCCTGAAGGGACGAAGATTCAGCTTTTGGCTCCGATAGTCAGAGGGCGAAAGGGCGAGTACAAGCGGGAGCTTGAAAAGGCGAGAAAATCAGGCTATGTGCGTGTGAGGATTGACGGTATAATCTATGACCTTTCGGAGGATATAAGCCTCGAAAAGAACAAGAAGCACACGATTGAAATAGTAGTTGACAGGCTTGTAGTTAAGAACGGAATTAAGAGCAGGCTTTCTGATTCGATTGAAATAATAAATTCGCTCACGGGCGGAATTGTCGTGGTGAACGTGATTGACGGGGAGGACATGATGTTTTCGACAAACTATGCCTGCCCTGAGCATGGCATTTCTCTGCCTGAGCTTCAGCCGAGAATGTTTTCCTTTAATAATCCGTTTGGCGCCTGCCCGACCTGCACAGGTCTGGGAGTGTTCAAGAGAGTTGATCCCGACCTTGTGATTCCTGACAAATCGCTTTCAATTCGTGAGGGAGCGATTAAGGCGAGCGGCTGGAACACCCTCGGAGAGGATTCCATTGCTATGAACTATTACAAGGCTATTAGCGAGCAGTACGGAATATCGCTTGACACGCCAGTTGAAGAGCTTGACAAGGACGCTGTGGATATTTTCCTTTACGGCACAGGCGGTCAGAAGCTGCACCTGCAAAGGGGAGTGGGCTGGTTCGGCGATGTCTTTAACACTTCGTTTGAGGGGATAATTACGAACCTTGAACGCAGATATAACAAGGAAAACGCAACAGATGCGGCGAAAGCCGAGCTAGAGGGCTACATGAGCGAATACCCCTGCCCCGACTGTCACGGTCATAGGCTTAAAAAGGAGAGCTTGTCGGTTACAGTAGGCGGACTTGACATTTATTCGCTCACTGAAAAATCCGTTTCGCAGGTGCTTGACTTTTTTGAGAATCTTGAGCTTTCAAGCCGAGATAAAAAGGTTGGCGGACTTATAATCAAGGAAATTAAAGAGCGGCTTGGATTTTTAAAGAGCGTTGGACTTGAATATCTTACGCTTAGCCGTTCGAGCGGTTCGCTTTCGGGAGGAGAAAGCCAGAGAATACGTCTTGCGACGCAGATAGGCTCATCTCTTGTCGGCGTGCTGTATATTCTTGACGAGCCGTCTATCGGTCTGCACCAGAGAGATAATGAAAAGCTTATCGCCACGCTTAAGCGGCTGAGGGATTTAGGCAACACGCTCATTGTAGTTGAGCATGACGAGGACACTATGAGAGACGCAGATTTTATAGTGGACGTAGGACCAGGAGCTGGAGTACACGGCGGTGAAATTGTTTGTGCGGGAACGGTAGAGGAGGTTATGAAATGCCCGCGCTCATGGACGGGAAAATACTTGTCAGGCGAGCTGAAAATCCCTGTTCCGTCAAAGCGCAGAGAGGGTAACGGAAATTTTCTCACGGTTTATGGTGCGTCACAGAATAATTTAAAGAATATAGACGTTTCAATTCCGCTGGGGACTTTTACCTGTGTGACGGGAGTTTCAGGCTCCGGAAAGTCCTCGCTTGTAAATGAGATAATCAGCAAGGAGCTTTCCTCAAAGCTCAACCATTCAAAAGCACGCTCAGGAAGCTTTGAGCGGATAGAGGGGCTTGAGTATCTTGACAAGGTGATTTCGATTGACCAGTCGCCGATAGGCAGAACTCCACGCTCGAACCCTGCGACATACACAGGAGTATTTTCCGACATAAGAGCGCTTTTTGCGACAACTTCTGACGCAAAAGCCAGAGGCTACAATGCGGGAAGATTTTCATTTAACGTCAAGGGCGGCAGATGCGAAGCCTGCGAGGGCGACGGTATTTTAAAAATTGAAATGCACTTTCTGCCCGATGTGTACATTCCCTGCGAGGTTTGCGAGGGAAAGAGGTACAACCGAGAAACGCTTGAGGTAAAGTACAAGGGAAAGTCAATTTATGACGTTTTGGATATGACGGTTGAGGAGGGGGCGGCTTTCTTTGAAAACGTTCCGAAAATAAAGCGCAAGATGGACACCTTGGTCGAGGTGGGGCTTGGCTATGTCAAAATCGGTCAGCCTGCGACGACACTTTCAGGCGGCGAGGCACAGCGTGTTAAGCTTGCTACAGAGCTTTCAAAGAGAGCGACTGGAAAGACCTTTTACATTCTTGACGAGCCTACGACAGGACTTCATTCGGCGGACGTTCACAAGCTTATCGAGGTGCTTCAAAAGCTTGCGGACGGCGGCAACACAGTGCTTGTAATCGAGCATAATCTTGATGTGATAAAATCAGCCGATTATATTATAGATTTAGGTCCTGAAGGCGGCGACGGCGGCGGCGAGGTGGTCTGCGCAGGCACGCCTGAAGTGGTGGCTCAGGATGAAAACTCCTATACGGGACGCTATCTTAAAAAAATGCTTTGTTATCAGTCATAGGATTAGAAAAGTGTTTGCTGTAATTTCAGCGTATATCTTTATTTACTTCCTCTTTTTTGCATAATAAACGCTCTCCTTTTATTAGACTTGATTGGTATGTTTCTGTTATACCATATGTCTAATAAAAGGGGAGCGGCTTATTACTTGAGATTTATAGCTTTTAAATAGCTTACTCAGCCAAAAATTCCTGAATAGCTTCGTTTATTTCATTAAGCTCAGTTTCAACAGTTGCAGAATAGGATTCTCTCAGCTCACTCCATGTGTACTGGTGACCATCGTCGTCTGTCTTGTTTGTGTACTCGTAAAGCTTTCTTGTTATGCAGTTGCCGTCCTCGTTTGAGTTGTCGTCCGACATAGTTCCCGAAATTCCGTAGCCGTAGTCAAAAATCTGTGTGTACTCGGTTGATGAAGCATCAATGTAAACCTGATACATTTCCTCAGTCCAGTTTGGATTTGCATTGAGGAATTTCTGCTTTGCATTTTCAAGATAGGTTTCATCTGTAGCCGCAACACGACAGCATTCGTACCATGTCTTGACAGCTTCCGATTTGTCAGAGCCTTTAACCCACATATATGCGAGCATATCAGACGTCATATATTTCTCATCTGTATTAGGATCGCTCGGTACAGGAACTACTCTCCAATCGTCGCCCTCAGACGGACCGTTGTTGCCCGTCATAGCCCAAGTTCCCATGCAGTAGAAAAGCGTTAGACCGTCAGAAAGAGTGTTGTTGGCATTTCCTGTCCACTCTGTGTTTACGTAGCCCTTCTTTCCAATGTCATAAAGCAAATTTTCTGCACGCTCAATATCTGGGTCGTCAAGATTAGACGTAAAGGTGTTTGTTTCCTGATCATAATTAACCATTGTCTTTCCAGTCTGCTGAATGATCTGTGTCTGGAACCATCCGTTTATGCCATATCTGATTTCATCGCCTGTTGCGCTTGAGCAGAAGGTGTCCATCATATCAGTCCATGCGTCCCAGTCCCATTCGCCCTCAAGGTAAAGCTCGTATGGATCGTCAAGACCGTTTGAAACGACAACGTCATAGTCGTACATTATAAGCGTTCCGACTGTGAAGCTTATAGGAGCAACGTAATGATCTCCTCCAAGTACAAACTGATCCGCTACGTCCTTGGTGTCAGCCCAGAGGTCGCTTTCAAAATCGACAAGCTCGTCAATCGGCTGATACATATCCTTTACAACCTGACACGGAAATGCAAGCCATTCGTATTTGAAAATATCAGGAACATTCTGCTGCGCTAATATAGCAGCGGCAAGCTGGTCGAATTTTTCACTGTCCAAAACCTGAGAATATTCAACCGTTCCGCCCTTGTTGTTAAAAAGCGTCATCTCTACCGATTTATCCTCGTCCTCACCAGGATTGAGGTCGTATGTACCCATCCAAAGTATCGTAGACTCGGCGTCCTCCGGAATATCGTCAATTAAATCTGTGTCCTCTACATCAACCTTTTCTACCTCAGAAACAGTTGAATCCGAGCTTGAAGATGAACAGCCTACAGCTGCTCCTACAGAAATAATTGCTGTCAAAAATGCGGCAATCCTTTTTAGCTTATGAGATGTCAAAAATAATCATTCCTTTCAAAGTTAAAGAGCTGCGCAATACAGTCAGAACAAACTGCATTGCAAGACATATATAATTTAACGTAACACCGCACAAACGACCACTGTATGAACTGCGTTCATACAAAATGAACAGCGTTCATACAAAAGCTTTGTGCGTTATTACCACTATTATATATCATTTTGAAACCGATGTCAATGTGCAAAAATGACAAAATCTCTGTGTCAAATTTATTCAATTTGTATAAAAGAGCCTCTCCAAAAGAAATCAGGTTATGAAAAAAATGAAACAAGCTTTTTTCTTTTTAAAAACCCTTGCGGACGTACTTGACAAATTGAAAGAAGTCGGATATAATATAAATTAGGAAGAGGTGTAGTAAGCATTATGGAAAATAAACTGATAGCATTTACCTTTGACGACGGACCAAGCGTCACAACGCCAAGCGTGCTGGATATTCTTGAAAAATATAACGTGACGGGAACGTTCTTTCTTGTCGGAGAAAATATAAACGACCAGACGGCAGAAATTGTAAAAAGAGCGTTTTCTATTGGATGTGAAATAGAAAATCATTCCTATTCACATTCTGATATGTCAAAAATGAGTAATGATGAGATTTCAAGAGAGATAGATTTAACCTCGCGCAAGATTTTTGATATAACTGGAACGGCTCCTAGATTTTTCAGACCGCCGTATATAGCCCTGAGCGATAATCTGTATGAACAGGTTAAGCTGACTTTCATCTGCGGCAAGGGCGTTGACGACTGGGATGAAAGGGTGTCTGTCAGTCAGCGCATTGACGGGATTTTGTCATTTGCTGAGGACGGAGTGATAGCGCTGCTTCACGATATGGAGGGAAATGACGCTACCGTAAAGACGCTGGAAGAGGTCATTCCTGTATTGCTTGACAGAGGCTTTGAGCTTGTCACCGTTTCACAGCTCTTTGAAAGAAAGCGCATTGAGCCGAACGTCAATGAGAAAATAATTTACAGTATCGTAAATTGAAATATATCTACAAAATAAAATAAAAAAACGGAGGAAAAATATATGTCAATAACCTATAATGAAAAAAGTAATAGCTTTAAGCTTACGGCTAATAATACCTGCTATATTCTGAGCATTGTATCAGAGGGCTATTTAGCTCACGTTTATTTTGGCAAGGTGCTGCCTGATGAGAATTTAAACTACCTGCTCAGACTTGACGAGAATCCTTTCACGCCTGAAACAAATAACCGCGACCGAGCAAGCTTTATGGATACTCTGCCCTTTGAATATCCCTGTTTTGGATTAGGCGATTACCGTGAGCACGCTTTGAGTATACTTGATAAAAACGGTGCGTCAACCTGCGATTTGCGCTATAAATCCTATAAAATCTATGACGGCAAGCCCGTGCTTGAGGGACTTCCAGCAACCTTTGCAAATTCACCGGACGAGGCTCAGACGCTTGAAATTACAATGGAGGACAAGGCGGCGGGACTTGAAGCCACGCTGATTTATACCGCTTTTGAAAAGCTTGACGTTATCACTCGCTCGATTAGAATAAAAAATGTGGGACAGGATAATGTTAAGCTTACAAGAGTATATTCAGCCTGCGTTGAATTTGATACCGATAAGCTGGATATGATTACTCTCAACGGCTCATGGGCGAGAGAACGTGCATTAGAACGCGCACCGCTTCATCACGGCAAGCAAAGCGTTGATTCGATGAGAGGGGAATCCTCACATCAAAGCAATCCTTTTACGGCTCTGTGTTCGCATAAAGCGGACGAGGACAGCGGTGAGGCTTATGGCTTCAACTTCGTTTACTCTGGAAATTTTGTATCTCAGGCAGAGGTGACGCAGCATAAGAAAACCCGCTATCTGATGGGTATAAACAGCAATGATTTTGAATGGCTGCTCGAACCTGACGAGAAATTTACCGCTCCTGAGGTTGTTATGGTTTATTCCGACAGTGGTCTTGGAAAGATGTCGAGAACCTTTCATGATTTATATAGAAATAATCTTGTAAGAGGCGAGTACAAGGATAAACGCCGCCCGATTTTGATTAACAACTGGGAGGCTACCTACTTTAATTTCACCGCCGAAAAGCTTTATCAGATTGCAGAGCAGGCATCAAAGCTTGGTATAGAAATGCTTGTGATGGACGACGGCTGGTTTGGTCACAGAGATGCGGATAATTCCTCTCTGGGCGATTGGTTTGTCTATGACAGTAAAATCGAGGGCGGACTTAAAGCGCTGGTTGACAGAGTTAATTCGCTTGGAATGAAGTTTGGAATCTGGTTTGAGCCTGAAATGGTTTCACCTGATTCACAGCTTTACAGAGAGCATCCCGACTGGGCGATTCAAGTAAAGGGAAGAGAGCTTACTCTTTGCCGTGAACAGTATGTGCTTGATTATTCACGCAAGGACGTTCGTGATTACATTTACGGCTTGATGAGAAAAATTCTTGACAGCGCTAATATCGAATACATAAAGTGGGATATGAACCGTCAGCTTATAGAGGTCGCTTCAAATGCGCTTCCGAGAGAATGTCAGCGTGAGCTTTGGCATAGGTACGTGCTGGGAGTTTATGATCTGATGAACCGTCTTACTACAGATTATCCGCATATCCTGCTTGAAAATTGTTCAGGCGGAGGCGCAAGGTTTGATCCTGGTATGCTTTACTATTCTCCGCAGATATGGTGCTCGGACGATACCGATGCAGTTGAGCGGCTTAAAATCCAATATGGTACTTCAATGTGCTATCCTTGCTCTGCGATGGGCGCACACGTTTCAGACTGCCCGAATCACACGGTTGGCAGAAGCACGCCGTTTTCTACAAGAGCTCATGTGGCGATGGTAGGAACGTTCGGCTACGAGCTTGACGTTACAAAAATTTCGCAGGAGGACAGAGATTCTATACCTGCGCAGATTGCCGAATTTAACAGGTACAACACGCTTGTGCGCACAGGAGATCATTATCGTATAGGTAATATGTTCGAGGACAACACATGGGACGCATGGATGTTTGTCGCAAAGGATAAGAGCGAAGCCCTGTTTGAATTTGTACAGGTTCTTGGCAGACCAAACGAGCGTTCACGTTCGGTTAAGCTCAAGGGGCTTGACAGGGAAGCCTACTATTATGAAGAATCTAATCCTGACGTTTTGCTTTCAGGTGCGGCTTTGATGCAGTGCGGAATTAACATAGGTGGAATCTGGGGAGATTATCAGTCTAAAATTCTGCATTTCATAAAAAAATAATAGCTTTGATTTTAAAATAAAAAGGAGTGTTCTATGAAGCTGAAAAAATTTATTTCGCTTGCTTTGGCGTTGATTTTATCAGTGTCGGCGTTCGGCTGTTCAAACAGTGACAGCGACGACAGCTCGTCAAAATCAGACGGCAGCATAAGAAAGGAGGATTATTACAACGGCGAAGCGGTCGATACAGGCTGGGAATGGGGCAACGTTCAGATTGTCGGCGGAGGATTTGTCCCTAATGTGCTGTATAATCCTACAGAGGAGGGACTTGCATACTGCCGTACCGACATAGGCGGAGCTTATCGCCTTGACAGCGAAACGGGCGAGTGGGTCTGCATAACCGACTGCATAGGCGGCGACGACTGGAATCTGATGGGAATCGAGAGCATTGCGACAGATCCTGTTGAAACGAACAGAGTTTACCTTGCCGCTGGAACCTATACAAGCTCTGACGGAGCGATAATGGTTTCCGACGACTACGGCGAAAACTGGGTAAAGGTTGACGTTGATTTTAAGATGGGCGGCAACGAGGTAGGCAGAGGCTGCGGCGAACGCTTGCAGGTTGACCCGAGCGACAACAGTATTCTTTATTACGGTTCGAGAAGCGATGGACTGTTCAAGTCAACCGACTACGGCATGACATGGGAACAGGTTGAAAGCTTTCCGACTACAGGCGGCTACGTTGAGGAGGGCTATTCAATTGGAATTACATGGATAGCTTTTGATAAGTCCTCAGCTGAGGATGGTGAAGCCTGCCAAACTATATTTGCAGGTGCGGCAAGAACCGAGGGGAATGTAATTTTCCGTTCGGACGATGCGGGTGAAACCTGGACAGAGGTGGAAAATCCTACTCATGCAAAAACCGAAAGCAGCGACGGTATGAAGCCGATTCAAGGGGAAATTTCCTCCGACGGTTATCTTTACTGCACCTTCAGCGACAAGGCAGGTCCAAGCGATGCGAGAAACGGCTCTGTTCAGAAGTATTCGATTGCAGACGGCACATGGGAGGAAATTACTCCAGATATTAAATACACCTGCGGCTACAGCGGACTTTCAGTAAATCCGAACGATCCGAATATGATTGTTGTTACCACGCTTGACCTGTGGGCGGTAGTTGATAATGTTTTTGTAAGCTTTGACGGCGGAGAAAGCTGGACGGGACTTTGGGATCCTGAAACGAGAGCAGAAAACTACACGATTGACATAAGCGAAGCCGAATGGCTTGACTGGCAGGGGCAGCTTAAGCCCGGCTGGTGGATGACGGGAGTTGCTATAAATCCTTTTAATCCTGATGAAATTATGTACGGCACAGGAGCTACAATATTTAAAACAGACAATCTGACAAGCGCAGAAAGCGAAGCGATAAATCTTTCGGTTGCTGCAGTGGGCGTGGAGGAAACGGCGATTTTCGACTTTGTTTCTCCTAATGCCAACGATGAGGATGCGCCTGAGCTTTACTCGATAATGGGCGACATTTACGGCTTCAGGCATGACGATGTTGACGTTGCGCCTAGTGAGCATTACGGAGATTTTTCATCTACTTCAATTGACTGCGCTATGCTTGATTACAATATTGTAGTACGTGCGACAACTGAGGATTATGGAACGATATTCTATTCGACAGACGGAGCGCAGACTTGGCAGGAGGTTGCAAGTATTCCTGACAAATCGCTCATATCCTCGGGCGGCACGGTTAAGCTTTCGGCGGACGGTTCAACGCTGCTTTGGCAGCCAGGAATTTCAGGCAGCTCGTTCTACATCACAAAGGACTGGGGCGAAACCTGGACAGAGTGTACTGATATTACTGGAAGCTGCCTTATAGATACCGACAAGGTTAATCCCGACCGATTCTATGCGGTTGACGACGGAAAGTTCTACATGAGTACGGACGGCGGAGAAAGCTGGGAGAAGATAGCCGAAACGCTGGTCGCAAACTTCACCTATGAGGTTACGACAGATACTGAGGGCGATTTGTGGATAGCAATGGGCAACGGCGGAGTTTACTATCTTGACGCTGACGGCGATCAGGAGCTTACCAAGGTTGGAACGGATATTCAGGATTGCTCTTGCATAACGGTAGGAAAAGCCGCTGACGGCGCTGATTACATGACGTTGTATATGCTGGGCGAGGCAAACAACGAGGGCGACGGCGTTTATATGTCCACCGATAAGGGCGAAACATGGACGAGAATTAACGATGATACTCAAAAATGGGGAAATGTCAACGATGTAATTTCAGGCGATCCCAAGACCTTCGGAAGAGTATATATTTCCACTAATGGACGTGGAATTATAATGGGAAATATCAAGGAGGAGTAAATTCTTAAATAAAAAAGACAGCTGAGACTAGTTCAGCTGCCTTTTTTATTCCTCTATTATCGGCGGCATATCCTCTCCGAATAATGCTTTCAGCTCGTCAATCGCTTCCGCCTTTTCCCACTGTGCCATTCCTGATTTCCAGACACAAGGCTCTGCCGCTTAAGCTGCCCAGCAGCCGCCATCTGTGTAAGCGCCGCAATGTCAAACGGTCCTGTCGCCTGACCATTTACTGCAACGTGGTAAACGTCAGACGGAATCGGAGGAGGCGCAGCCGTTTGATTTGCGCTGCTCATCATGCTGTTCATAGTCCCTGCTATGTTTTGCCCTACAGCACCGCCTACAGCCATGCTTGCCATTAAACCTGCCATGTTAAAGCCGCCTGAACCGCCGCCGCTAGATAAATCAACATCTCCCGCACCGTTTTCTCCCATGTGCCCTAAAGCCTCAGCTCCGGCAATGCCGACCTCAGCCTGCTTTTCGGTTTGGAATGCTCCAAGGTTTGCAGACTGCGTTGCCTTGTGCTGTGCATACTGTGATTCCTCACGCTGATAGCGGAGAGTTTGCTCGTAATTTTCAGCCTCTATGCGCTGTTTATCGTGAATATTCTTTATATCTGCGGCAGTTTGAGCCTTTATTGTCGCCGAGCTACGCTCCTTTGTAACCGCCATAAGCTGTCTGTACTCATCGCTCGTCTTGTCGACGTCAATCACTGCGATGTCAACTCCCGAAACTGTTACGCCAAAGCCCTCCTCAAGCCTATCCCTTAGATAAAGCTCTGCCATGTCGTTTATCTGAGAGATTTTAGCCTCAATCTGCACAAGCGGGATGTCGTTTTGTGCCAGAGCGTTTGCGACAACGTCCTTAACATAGCGGCTAACAGCATGAGCTATCTCATTTTGAAACTCCTGCAGGCTAAAATCATTTAGTCTGTGAAGCTTTATAAACTGCCTGTAATCGCTTATTCTAAAAGTAAGCGTGCCCCTTACCGCCACGGGAACACCAAAGTCGTCAAGACGAGGGTCGAACACATCGAAATAGGGTACTGCAAATTTCGTCTGGATTATCTGTGCTGTGTTTATAAAGTAGATCTCCGCCTGAAATGGCGTGCCGCCCTCATACGCAAGACCTACTATGCTTGCAAGTATCGGCAAATTATTGGTTTTAAGTATACCGTCAAAGGGTCCTTCGATAAAGTCCTGCATCGTGCCGTTTTTCTGATTGTATACAAATACAGCCGTTTCGCCATCCTTAACCCTAAGGGATGAACCCCAGCGTATGGCGTTTTCTCTGCTTGATTCGCCAGACTGTACGCCCGATGGATGCCATCTCCATATCAGATATGACGGCTCGTCACAGCGTATCTCGTCCATAAATCCGCCCACTCTGTTTTTCCTGTCAAATAAAGCCATATTAAACACCTGCCGTTTCATAAAATCTTTCATATTTAACTTCCATAAAAAAATGAAAACACTGTCACGCTTGTATATACCCTGCTTTTCTTACCTCATACTCAGATAGAAAAGTAAAAACCATGCAAGAGAAACAACAATGACAATCGGTATCAACATCAGCTGACTCAACAATATGTTTTTCTTCTTATCACGATAAATCTTCTTTATCTGCCGAAAATCATCAGTGCTTTCCATTACAATTTTCGCTTTTCTATAGGTCTGCTCCATTTTTTTTGATCCATGCTTGTGAAAGCACATCTTTTCTATCGTAATTTGAATTTATGTTTGAATCAGCCATAATCATAAATTCCAAAATATCTTCCTTGGTGTTCGGAACAGGATAATTTGAAATCAGCTCAACCTTTTCTTTGATTATTTGTTGATTTTGCAGATAAACATTCCCGATCATCGCATTTTTCGAGGAAATTTCCGATAGTCTCCTTGAAAATTCTTTAATCGAATCAGAAGTGTCCCTGTCCCTTATCTCATAACCGCATGACGTACAAAAAGCGGAAAAGGAATTGATAATCTCTCCGCAGTTCGGACATTTGTGAAGCTCTCCTTCAAAGGAGATTTCACGCTGCGACCTTTTTTTGGACCGTCCCTCCTCTGTCGAATATCCGCAGTTAGCACAGAATTTCTTCCCCTCAATCAGCTCGTCTCCGCATTTAGGACAAAGCTTAACCCTCTTTTCACTGAAAGCCTTGCTCTCAGATCTTGATTTTGATTGAAATTCCTTGTCTAAAACAGGCGTGCCGCACTTTGGACAAAACTTGTTCCCATCTTTCATTTCGTACCCGCAGTTTCCGCAAAAGGGCATAGTTACGCCTCTCCAGTTTTTAACGTAATTTTAAATCTTATAGCTATACTACTCCCAATCCCTATCTGCCTTAATTGCATCACAAATATCCCCTATATTGCAATCCAGATATTCGCATATGCGCAACAGGACAGACAAAGCCACCTCCTCATTTCTTCGGAGTTTTGTCATCGTTCCCGTAGCAATGTTTAAATCTTTTCTAAGGGTTGCGGGGGGGGAATTTCCTTTTCAATAAGAAGTATCCAAAGCTTTTTATAGCTTATTTTCATAGTGCGCACCTCAAGCTAAACCGTTTACCTCTTCAGTTTTATTATACATTATTATTCTCAAAAAGTCAATGCTTTTGCGCAATATTTTTGATAGTTCCCTTATGATCTTGGATATTCTTAATGCAATAGATATTTTCAAATTTTTAGTTTTTCTTTTTTAAAAGCTTCTCCGCCTTTAGAAAGCGGAGAAGCCTTGCAATTAGGACTTGTTTAAAACTTCTAGCTTTATTCAGCCGTTTGCTGCTCGCTCATTTTCTTTGCCTGCTTTTGCGTTTTTCTAAGCTTTGAAAACCGTATCTTTCCTATTATAAAATTCACCAGCGCAACAATTTCAAATATGTAAAACATTGAATCTATCTCAAACACTTCAGTGCTTGAAAAATTGTTTGTCAACAAAACATATGCGCCGAAAATCAGCAAACTAGACTCATAGTTGTATTTCTAAAAGCTCATATGAGATTTTTCGTCTGATTTTTTCACCATGTTTACCACTGCAAGAGCAGTACAGATAACTCCTAAAACCAAAAGAATTAAGTCAATCGCATAGATAGCTATAAAGGTTGTAGTTTCAGAGCTGCCTGTTTCTTCAAGTATGTTAATTACATAAGAAAATCCTGTAATTACAGCAAAGCTTTTATTTTCAACCCCAGCCCACTCATAAAGCATATCGATCACACCGCCGAATTTAACCATCGGTATAAACTGCGAAATCAGCCCTAAAACAATCAAAACAAGTGATACTAACATTATACTTGTGTTGTCCTTAAGCTTAACCTCTTCATTAACCTTAGCTCCGCACTTTTCGCAAAATTCAGCCGTATCAGTAAGCTCGTTTCCGCATTTTTTACAAAACATAATATTTACCTCCTTAAAAATCATTCAAGTTCATAATAAGTAAGCTGGATGAATTTGTAAGCCCCTCTATAACTGACGCCCAATTTGAGGTATGGAAATTCATATACCTTTTCAAAAACAGAAAAACTATTACTGTCTATGTAGTCATAAAATTCATCAGGCATTTCATATTTTTTCGTTAATTTCCTCAATATACTCAATCACCTCAAAGTATTCATCGTAGTTTCCCGTGTCAATCGTTATCGAGGAATATTTTCTGTCCGTATAAGCATACTCCGTCTCCGCAAAGTACTCGTTATACAAGCTTTCCAGATCCACCTTTTTGTAAATCGACAAATTCAAATCCGCAATTTTGACAAAGGCTTCCCATATATTTCACCTCAAACCTTATTCAGCAGAATAGTAAGTTCCCCAGCTAACACTGTCGTCCATACTAGAAATTTCATCAGGGTATTGCCCGATAGCACCCGATTCAGATGTATCTCTCCATTGAATACCCCATGATTCTGTTTCGCCTCCGACTGTCGCAGGATAGATAAAATAAATTTCTCCGCCCACATCGCCGATTGCCTCGTAAATTTCATGCTCAATTGTTCCGTCCTCGCCGTCCTGAGTGGCGTCGATAGTTGTTGGAATTGCTTCGATTACTGTCGATTCTGTTTTTCCTGATACCTCCTCGTTCGCAATATACATCACTATAGCATTATACGCCGTTTTCGCATTTGTATTTGCCGTTTCCATCTGCTCATAAGTAAATGAGCTGTCAACCTCCTCCTCGCTCTCGTCATCACTTCCGCACGATACCATGCTGATTGCCATTGCCGCCGCTAATACAGCGAAAAAAATCCTTTTGTTAATTGTTAATGCTTTCATTTTTTTACCTCCAAATTTTATTAAACCGCCGCTTTAAGCAGCTTGGTTTCAATTCTCGCCGTTACTTCAAGATAGTATGCAAGCTCCTCCGCCGTAAGATCGTCTTGGTCTATAGCGTTCATTTTCTCCATAGTGTCAGTGTACTTTTGCATATAGTCCGCATAGTCAGACATCATGGTTAAAAGATCCTCAGTCGAAGCTTGAGAATATTTTTCCATAAACGCTATGTACTCGTCAAAGAAAGCCTCGTAGCTGTCCATAGCCGCTTTAAATTCATCGCTTATTCCCGTTCTTTCAGTTTCAGCCGCTGTAGTAGTTGCCGCTTTCGTGGTGGTGGCTTTCGTCGTAGTTGTCGCTTCTGTAGTTGTAGTTGTGGTGGTAGTCGTTGTAGTAGTCGTAGGAGTAGTGGTGGTTGTAGTGGTAGTTGTTGTCGTGGTTGTCGGAGTTGTGGTGGTCGTGGTAGTTGTTTCCTTTTTGCTGCTATCCTCCTCAGCTTCACTTTCTTCATCGGCTTCGCTTTCCGAATCTGATTCGCTTTCGTTGTCTGAATCAATTTCGGAAACTTGCGAAATTGAAGAAGATTCGTCCAAATAGTCCTCAAGACCATCACAAGCAGGAATGAACAACACCGCCATCGCACAGCACATCAGTGGAATAATTTTTCTTTTCATGAAAATCACCTCTTAAAATTTTTTACAGCACTTTAAATGTAATTTTTGGATATTTATGTATAAATACATCATAAATGCTGTACTATAATATAACATCAAAAACGCTGTTTGTCAATACCACAATTATGTTGTATAATAAAAATATAAAAGCCTCGAACCAATAGGCTCGAGGAAAAGCTGTTTTTGACGCAGAAAAAACAAAAATCCAGCAAATGCTTTTGCTCTGAAATTTCAGACGTCACGATGAAATCAGGCATGGGTCTGCACTTTGAGTAAATTTATTAACCAATGGCAAACTGAAAGGAAAATTTTTGCAAAATTTTTTATATCTTTACCCGAATCTGGCAAAGGTTCGCAGGGGAAAAATGACCCAGAACGAGCTTTCAAAGCTGATAGGAATTTCTCAGCAGGAAATCAGCCGCTATGAAAAGGGGACTGTCAAGGCTCCGATAAGTCATATCTGCGATCTTTCGGACTGTTGTCACGTCAGTGTGGATTACATTTTAGGCAGACGTGATGAAGAGGATTCAAATATTTCTGATTTAAATTTGGATGAAATTACGATTCTTGCTATGTATTCTAAGCTTTCTGATGAAAATAAAATTAAAGTAAGAGAGCGGATTTTGACACTTTTGGATATGCAGTAGCTCATTATAACCATATTTCAAACAAAAAAGACTGTTAAACAGTCTTTTTTTATTCTACTTTTATTTATCACTTGGAAAAACTATTGTATCAGAGAAGCTTTGAAACGAACCTTCGACATACGAAAATGAAGTGTCGGTATCAAGTGAAATCAGGATAATCAGGTAATCTTTGTCAGTAACAATATATCTTGTGCGGTCAGAGCCGTAGCTTGTATTTGTGTAGCTCGCTGTAACGTCATAATAGCTTGCGCTGAAAGCAGCCGCTTCAAGCGTGCCTTTTTCTGTGAGCAAGTAGTCAGAGCAATAGCCGTCCTCAATTTCAGCTTCGTAATAGGAAATTATAGTTTCTTCCGTGACTTCACCTTTGCCGAAAAAGACCTCGGTCGGAAAAATTTCAATTAGCTCATCGGTACTGCCGTCATCGTTATCCACAAAGAAATCTGGGTGACCGCCTGAGTCCTCAACAAACCAACCGTCAGGAATATCAAAGGAAAGTCCATCCTTTTCATAGCTGTCATAAAAGCGGCTTGAAATATCGGATTCATCAGACTGCTCACTGTCTGTATTTTCTGCAAGTGAGCTGGAATTGCTTTCATTTTTAGATGAACAGCCTGCCAGTGAGCAGGGCAGAGAAAGCAGTGCAAGCAAAACGCAGATAAGTTTTTTCATATTCAAAATTCTCCTTAGCAAAAAACGGCAGCTTAGGAAAGCTGCCGTTTTGATTTTTTTGTAATTGCTTATTCGTCAGCTTCTTCGGTTGAATCATCTTCAGCTTCTTCGGAAGAATCCTCATCAGCGTCATCTTCTTCGGTATCTTCGTCCTCAGTGTCCTCTTCCTCCTCATCATCGTAGCCAAGCTGTTCGGTGGTAGGCAGAGTTACTGTGTCGTAGATTTCGTCAAAGGCGTCTGTTACTGTAGCAAACGAATCGTCATCGTCAAGCGACATCAGCATAATGCAGAAGGAATTGTCGCCTTCGGTGATAATGTATCTAGTGCGGAAGGATTCCTCCTCATCGTCATCGCTTTCGTAGGAGGCTGTAACATCATAGTAAGCTCCGGTGTATTCTCCAACGGTGGTTTCGCCCGTTTCGGTAAGCTCGTAGGAGGTATAGGTTTCGTCCTCTACAAGCTCCTCGTAGTAGGAAACAATAACGTCCTCGCCTACATTTCCGTCCTCGTCAGCGTCAAAGATATAGGTAGTCGGGAAGAAGCCCATTATCTCATTATAGCTGTCATCGCCGTCTACAAAGAGGTACGGATAGCCATAGGAGTCGTCAGCGTACCAGCCGTCTGGGATAGTAAAGGTCAGACCGTTTTCATCATCGTAATAATCATAGATATAGCTTGAGGTATCGTCCTCGTCCTCCTCTGAATACTCATAGGAGTAAAGCATCATCTTTGTGCCGTCCTCAGTATAGTAGTAGGCGTAGCCGTCAGAATCCATATAGACATCAACCTTAGCGTCACTGCTTGTGTCGGAATCGCTGCTTTCAGATGATGAATCATCAGAGCCTGAGCAGCCTGCAAGCATGGAAATTGCCATCACTGCGGCAACTGAATAGACAATAGATTTTCTTAATTTCATAATAAACTTCCTTTCGTTAATTTGCCAACAAGAACATTATAACACACGAAAAGACATTTGTCAAGAAAAAAACATTTCTCACGCAGGTTTCACTTTCCTTGCACAATTAGCTTGTGTTTGCTTAGAATGTCGCACAGCGTAGCTTTATGCTTTGAGGAAAAGCTTAGCGAGCTTAAGAGTATAGTTGAGGAAATAGTGGAAATCCAGTTTAAATCCTCTCTGGGAGATTTTTTTGAATATTTTGTATAGGCAAAGTGTGCAAGCTCTAAGTAGCGCATACACTCATTCGGCGAGGCAAACGTAAGCTGTATCTCTCCTGACGGTTCAAAGGAGGCTTCGTTCGCCGCATCGTGGAGCATATATTCATATCTTAAGTGCTGCGTAAGATTGCCGTGAAACTGTTTATTATGAGGAAAGGTAAAGGAGTCGCAGATATAGTGAGCGGTAATTCCTAAGCGGTAGTAAAAAATAATACCTTTACCGTGCTGCTGCTCGCAGAGCCATGCAAGCGCAAGCTTTTTCCTTGCTGTGGAAATATTATGACCAATATTTTTGTGGTAGGTGTGGTAGGAATAGTCGGGGATTATATTGCCGATTACAAAGCCTGTGAATTTTAAAAAACCATGGATTTTTAGTACGTCCTTTGCATATTCAAATGAAAATGCGATATGGTCTATTGTTCTCATAAAAATCTCCTCTGATTTTGAGTATGTTCAGATAAGCCGTTTATGTGAACACGCTCTGATTCGCAAAGAATATTGTACCATAAACTAATGAAATTTATTTGATGAAATATTTACAACATAAAAAACAGCGCCTGATATATTTCAGACGCTGTGAATATTTTTTACTTTTTAGGCTTTGCAGGAGCGTGGCAGTTGCACGAATTAGGACAGCAGCCGCAGTTTCCGCCGCAGGATCTTTTGCCTTGTTTTCTGTCCTTTATCATGGAGTAAATAATCAGCGCAACGATTGCCGCAAGTATTACTCCTACAATAAGAGTTCCGACAATACTGCTCATTTAAAGCCCGCCTTTCTTATGCCGTAACCTCAACGTTACCTGTAAACTTGTCAGCCTCCTTGTAGGGCTTAGCAAGCATATAAACCATCAAAACGATGAGCGCAATTGAAACTATCAGAGAAACGATATTTACAATTGTCATTCCTGTGGTTGATGCTACAAGATTTCCTGTGAAGAGGTTGCCGAGCTGATTAACTACAAGCGCTACTGCGTAAGCAAATCCGCACTCGTATCCGATTGCAAACCAGAACCACTTGGTGTTGTTCATCTCACGTTTGATAGCTCCCATTGCAGCGAAGCAGGGTGCGCAGAGGAGATTGAACAGAAGGAACGACCAGCCTGCAACTGTTGTGAATGCGCTTGCGAGCGAAGCATAAACGCTTGTGCCGCCGCTGTAGAGAATACCCATTGTCGCAACGATGTTTTCCTTGGCGACAAGTCCTGTAACAGCCGCAACTGTTGCTTTCCAGTTGCCCCATCCGAGAGGTGCGAAGATCCAGCAAAGAGCCTTACCGATATAAGCTAAAATGCTGTACTCCATTTCTTCCTCAGCGAGCATTCCGAAGCTGCCGTCTACCCAGCCGAAGAAGGATGTGAACCAAACAACGATTGTTGAAAGGAGTATGATTGTACCAGCCTTTTTGATGAACGACCAGCCGCGCTCCCACATGGATCTGAGGACGTTTCCTACAGTAGGTATATGGTAAGGAGGAAGCTCCATTACGAACGGAGCGGGATCTCCTGCGAAAAGCTTGGTTTTCTTAAGCATGATACCTGAAATTATGATTGCCGCCATACCGATAAAGTATGCGCTTGTAGCGATCCATGCGCTTCCGCCAAGCACTGCGCCTACCATCATAGCGATAAACGGCTGTTTAGCTCCGCATGGGATAAAGGTTGTGGTCATGATTGTCATACGTCTGTCACGCTCATTTTCAATTGTACGTGAAGCCATGATTCCGGGGATACCGCAGCCTGTACCGATAAGAATCGGGATAAAGGATTTACCTGAAAGTCCGAACTTTCTAAAGATTCTGTCCATTACGAACGCAATTCTCGCCATATAACCGCAAGCCTCAAGAATAGCAAGCAGGATGAAGAGAACCAGCATCTGAGGAACGAATCCGAGTACTGCGCCGACACCAGCTACAACACCGTCAAGAATAAGTCCGCTGAGCCAGTCTGCACAGTTTACAGCGTCAAGTCCTGATTCGATAAGAGCGGGGATTCCAGGAACCCATACGCCATAATCAGCAGGATCGGGCTCGTCAAAGCCGTTTTCAGTGAAGTAGGTCGCAGCATCTGCGAATGACATTGAGTTTACCTCTTCCTCGTCAGCGTCGCTTGGAACTGATGAGAAGTAAACGGTTATATCATACTCTTCAAGTGTTTCCTCGTCCTCAAGAGTGTAGGTGACAGATTCGTCAGCGGAGGTGAGCGCTGAAATAGCCGCCAGAGTTGCCTCTGTGTCAAGTTCACCCTCTTCGTCCTCTACAACTGCATCGTAAGCGTCAATTGCGTTATATGCCGCTGAATATTCGTCAGCATCATCATTATACGAGCTTGAGCCTATAGCGAACAGATGCCAGCCGTCTCCGAACAGTCCATCGTTTGCCCAGTCGGTAGCCGCTGAACCTACGGTTACCATTGAGATGTAGTAAACTAGGAACATTACTACTGCGAAAATCGGAAGTCCTAAGATACGGTTTGTGACAATCTTGTCAATCTTGTCCGACATGGTAAGACCGCCCTGATTTTTTTTCTTATAGCATTCCTTGATTACGGTTGCTATGTAAACGTAACGCTCGTTTGTAACAATGCTCTCTGCGTCGTCGTCAAGCTCCTTTTCAGCGGCGTCAATGTCCTTCTCAATATGAGAAAGAATCTTTTCGTCAATTTTAAGCTGCTCAAGCACCTTGCTGTCGCGCTCAAAAATCTTGATAGCGTACCATCTCTGCTGCTCTTCAGGAAGATCGTGGAGAGCAGCCTCCTCGATATGAGCGATTGCGTGTTCAATAGGTCCTGAAAAGGTGTGCTGAGGTACAGTCGGAGTCTTGCTCTCCGCAGCCTTTACAGCCGCTTCAGCCGCTTCCTTGATTCCCGTACCCTTAAGAGCGGAAATTTCTACTACCTTACATCCAAGTTCATTTTCTAACTGCTCAACATTGATTTTATCGCCGTTTTTATTTACAACGTCTATCATGTTGATTGCGGCGACAACGGGAATACCAAGCTCTACAAGCTGAGTTGTAAGATAGAGGTTTCTTTCAAGGTTAGTACCGTCAATGATGTTTAAAATAGCGTCAGGACGCTCGTTGATAAGGTAATTTCTCGCAACAACCTCTTCAAGAGTGTAGGGAGAAAGCGAGTAAATACCAGGGAGGTCGGTGATTGTAACCTCTTTATTACTCTTTAGCTTACCTTCTTTTTTCTCTACTGTAACGCCCGGCCAGTTTCCGACAAACTGATTAGAACCAGTCAGAGCGTTAAACAGCGTGGTTTTGCCTGCGTTAGGATTTCCCGCAAGCGCAATTCTAATTTCCATATAATTCAGTCCTTTCATATCATACGGTTCATTAGGCTTTGAATCCGACAAGCAAACTGTGAAAATGGCGTACAAGAAACGCCGTTACAGGTTCGCGTTAAAAATGACGGATAAACCTAAAAATATGCCCAAGCATAGGCTTTTAGTTATGTTGCTGATTTTACAAGCTCAGTTTCAATCATCTCAGCGTCGGCTTTTCTGAGCGAAAGCTCATAGCCTCTGATTGTAACCTCAATCGGATCTCCTAAGGGCGCAACCTTTCTTATGTAGATTTCAATCCCTTTTGTGATTCCCATGTCCATAAATCTGCGCTTTACCGCACCCTCGCCGTTAAGCTTTTTTACCTTGACGGTTTCGCCGATTTTTGCTTCCTTAAGTGTTGCCATATGGCATTTCCTCCTTGCATATTTAAATCATTATTTTAGCAGCCATCTCCTTGGAAATAGCTACTCTTGATTCTTTGATATTGACAATGACGTTTCCTGAAATCTCGCTTATAACCGTCACTGTCGCACCTGCGACAAAGCCGAGATTTTCCAGGAATTTTCTTATCTCATTGTTTCCGCCGACTCTTTTAATCATATTTTCCTCGCCTGTTGAAGCTAACGTGAGCGGCATCATAATCAGGACCTCTTTTCTAATACACTATTCTTGTCCGCTGCAAATTATGATTGGACGCCTATGCGCCCTTGGTATGTCAGTTTGCTGTTCCTAACTATACCTTTATATATAAGGTTAGCACATAGCAACCCGATTGTCAAGAGGGAAAATAATATGTTCATCATTTTTGTTCACATGAACAAAAAATAGGTTAGCACAGTGCAACTTATTTGTGCATTTTGACAACAGCTTTAAATAATAAATTCACAATTTTTTACTGCAAAAAAGATATGTGAAAAAATTAGCGGCGAAAGAAAAAAGCGGTTGACTTTTTTGGAATAGTAGTATATAATTAAACTAGGAACTAATATAAAAATGGAGGACGTCAAATGAAAATTCAAAAGCAGCTTTCACAGAGTGGATTTAAGTCTGGGAGCGGGTTTATCAGCGATTATCAGCGGCTTATTAAGGACGTGGTTCTGCCTTACCAGTACAGCGTTTTAAATGACGAGGCTGATGGGGCAGAGAAAAGTCACGTTGTCGCCAATTTTAAAAACGCCGCCAAGGCGCTTAAGGGCGAGGATACGGGCGATGGCTTTTACGGAATGGTTTTTCAGGACAGCGATGCGGCTAAATGGCTTGAAGCGGCGGCTTATTCGCTTGTGCTTTTCCCTGACGAGGATTTAGAGAAAAGGGCTGACGAGCTTATTGAGATAATAGCGGACGCTCAGGACGATGACGGTTATCTTGACACTTATTTTACGATAAAGGACAGAGAAAAGCGTTGGAAAAATCTTATGGAGGGTCACGAGCTTTACTGTTCGGGGCATATGATTGAGGCCGCCTGCGCATATTACGAGGCGACGGGAAAGAGCAGACTGCTTGATGTTATGACTAAGAATGTCGAGCATATTTACAGGAGGTTTGTCACTGACAAAAACGAGGGCTGTCCCGGGCATCCTGAGATTGAGCTTGCGCTTATGAAGATGTATCGTCTGACGGGGAACGAGCATTGCCTTGAGCTTTGTGAAAGATTTATAAACGAGAGGGGAGTCAATCCTCATTTCTACGAGGAGGAGGCTGCAAAGCGCGACTGGACGGTGTGGGGAAACAATCCGTCCGATTACGACTATCTTCAGGGCGCAAAGCCTGTGAGAGAGCAGACTGACGCAACTGGTCATGCAGTGAGGGCGGTTTATCTTTATACTGCAATGGCGGATTTAGCTTCGCAGACGAGTGATGAAGGTCTTTTGAAAGCTTGTAGAACGCTCTGGGAGAGCATTACTAAAAAAAGAATGTACATAACGGGCGGCATAGGCTCAACGGTTATAGGGGAAGCGTTCAGCGTTGACTACGACCTGCCGAACGACACTGCTTATGCGGAAACCTGTGCGGCTATCGGGCTGATGTTTTTTGCTTCGAGAATGCTTGAGACGGATGTTGACAGAGAATATTCGGACGTTTTGGAGCGAGCGTTTTACAACGGCGTGCTTTCGGGAATGCAGCTTGACGGAAAGAGGTTTTTCTATGTAAATCCGCTTGAAGCTGTGCCTGGGATTTCGGGAGCTTCTCCTACTCATCGGCACGACCTGCCTGTTTGTCCGAAGTGGTATGCTTGCGCCTGCTGTCCGCCGAATGTTGCAAGGCTTATTACCTCGTTTGGAAAGTATGCTTACGGAGAAAATGAAAATACAGTTTTCTGCCATTTGTTTGCCGACGGCGAGGTGAAGTTTGAAAATGGAATGAAGCTTATCTGCCATACAAAATATCCGTACAGCTTTGAAATTAACTACAAGGTGCTTAACGCTGACGGAAAAGTTGCGATAAGAGTGCCATCGTGGAGCGAAAAAAATTATCTGTTCAAAAAGAACGGAGTAGTGATTTATCCGCTGCTAAAAAAGGGATATGCGTATATTGACGTGAAGGACGGCAATGAGCTTACGCTTGATTTAGACGATACGCCTTACCGTGTGTACGCTTCAAGCAAGGTCCCTCGTCTGACTGGGAGCGCAGCGATTTGCCGAGGCCCGCTTGTTTACTGCTTTGAGGGTGTGGACAACGACGGCGATGTTTAATCGATTTCACTGAAAAGAAGCGGTGCGATTTCATTTCGTCAGATTAGCGATGAAAGGCTCGGATATACGGAGAAGCTGCTTGTTGAGGGAGTGCGCCGTGAGAGCAGTGATGCGCTTTATTCAACTCAGCCACCTAAGGAAGCGCCGTATACGGCGCAGGCTGTGCCATACTATATGTGGGGCAACAGAGGAGAAAATCAGATGAGAGTCTGGATGAACGAGGCGGCAGAGAATTGAATTAAAAAAACGCTGTCTGATTTTTGACAGCTAAAATAGAATGGAGTGGTTTTATGTCAAAATTTCGTACAAGCTGCGGAGCGCAGATAGGAGATACAGATATGCTCTGTCCTAACTGCGGAGCGGCTCAGCCGAAAATTAGTCAACCTGTTCAGGGCTATCAGCAGCCGAATGTTCAGCCAAATCCTATGCCTAATCCTGTTTACGCACAGATTAACCAGGCTCAGGCGGCTGAAAATCCCACGGGAGTTATCGGGTGGATCGGGTGGATGCTACTATGCTCGATTCTGCCGCTGATCGGAGCTATAATCATGGCTTGCTCGGCGAAAAATAAGTCTACCAAGAACTATGCGATAGCGAATCTTCTTCTTATGTTTTTAGGGGCACTTATTTTCGTTTTGATTTTTGTTGTCGGCGGAGTTACATTGTCGGGGCTTTTAACGTCTTAAAGGAGAATTTAGATTTTTATGAGAGAGTACATTGAGGACAGATTTGACAGCTCGGATGGGATTCACAGCTGTCGATATATAGTTATAGAGCCTGACGGCGAGCCCTGCGGAGTTGTGCAGATTTCGCATGGTATGTGCGAATACATAGAGCGTTACACTGAGTTTATGAGCTTTCTTGCGGACAACGGCTTTGTGGTGTGCGGAAACGACCATTTAGGGCATGGCGACACTGCCGATACAGAGGAGGAGCTTGGGTATTTCAGCGAGGAAAACGGCTGGCAGAATGCTGTTGAGGATCTTTACACGCTGACTAAGCTTATGAAAAAGCGTTATCCCGACAAGCCGTATTTTCTTATCGGACATAGTATGGGGAGCTTTTTTGCAAGAGCCTATGCTCTCAGGCACGCACACCAATGCTCGGCGTATATCTTTATCGGAACTGCGGATTCGTATGGGAGCAAGGTGAAAAAGGTGTTTCGTCCGAACGGTGAGACAAAGCTGAAAATTGATGGGCTGGACAAAAAGCTTGACGCAGCGGACGACTCGGTTGCGATAGCTGCGATTGAATTTCTTCTGGGACAGGCGGAGGCTATAAAAAAGCTTAAGGGCGACAACTACAGAAGCGAGCGGCTGAACAAGCTGATGTTTGGCAAGTACAATGAGAAAATTGAGGATTCTCAAAGCGAGTACGACTGGATTTCACGTGACAGAGATATTGTTGAAAAATACGCTGCTGATCCGCTCTGCACATTTAAGTTTACAGTGAACGGATATATCAATCTTTTGTCGGCGTTATGGTATGTTTCAAACGAGAAATGGTACTTGAATCTGCCAAAGGACATTCCTATGCTTTTGCTTGCGGGAACGGCAGATCCAGTAGGGGGTTACTCTGAGGGGGTAAAGAAGGTTTACGAAAAGCTGTGCGATTATCGCTGTGAGGCTTCGCTCAAGCTGTACGAGGGCGCAAGGCACGAGCTGCTGAACGAAATTAACAGGCAGGAGGTTTACGGCGACGTACTGGAATTTTTGAGGATGAATTTGTAAAGATTTTAGAGCGGACGGCTTTTGCGGCTGTCCGCTTTTTATTTGAAAAATTTTTTGTGAAAATATTTTTTGAGGGGTTGAAAAGAGTGGGAAGTGTGGCACGATTAAAATAGGTTAGGTATGACTAACCTTGGATTTTGATTTCTTATTGGTTTGTCGGGAGGCTTTAGTATGAACAACAGCAGCATAAGAATTTTGCTGGAATTTTACAAATCCGATGGGTATTCGAGCAGCATAATGGCTTTGAGCGATGGGCTTAATATGCCTAAGTATGAGGTCGGAGGATAGTTCAGCAGCTTGGCGATCAGCGGTTGATTAAGCTAGTGTCTCAAAGCAAAAAAATATATTGCATTATGCGTTTTATGCCAGTGGATAGGCATGGTTTCAAATGTGATAATGATTTTTTTGATAGCACAGATTCTAAATCAGCATGGTTAAATTGCACAGCACTCAATAACGCTTAAATATACATATTTATTCTACCACAATTTTTACATTTTGCCAGCTACTCCCAGTAGCTTTTTTCAGCTTTAAAATCGCAATTCCCCTTGAAAACAAAAGTAAAAACACCCCCGCAATTAAATTCCCCTCGCAAAAGATGCTTTAATCTGCTTGTAAATTTTTTGTAAACGTTTGAATCAAAACGAAAAGAACACTCCGCCGGTTACAGCTCCTCGCCGTTAAAAGCAAAATCTGATACTCACCCGTGGATAAAAAAAGCTTCATGACATCCTCTAGCGAAACATCTTTTTATACTGCTCGTTCGTTCCACAGGTAAAAAGCTGTTCATCATTGCATAGGTTATAAAGTGCGATTGTATCTATTGTTTTCATTTTTTAATTTCTCCTGTTTTTTTAATAATTCGCAGTTTGTCATTATATCACCTCGTTTTTTGCGTGACCTTTAGCCTACATTTATGGTATAGCACTTGGCTGTTTGTCAACACATTTTGACACATTTTTTATTTTCTATGATTGTACAAATTTGAACGCTATTTTTTTGTTGACACTTTGAAAACAATATGCTATAATAATAATATAGATAGGCGATGATATGAACCAAGTCAAAATTGTAGGACGTGTTACGCAAATGCACAAGCAATTATACATCAATTTTAAAGGAGCAAGACGTAATGGAACGTAAAAAAGGAGAAAACCTGTTGCAATTGATTGATGATTATACTGTGATAGATTTAGAAACGACAGGAACAAATATTTATACGTGCGATATAATTGAAATGTCCGCAGTCAAAGTTAGAAATAAATGAAATAGTTGACAAATTTAGCACGTTAATAAGCATTGCAGGCACTTTGCCGTCAAAGATAACAAGCTTGACTGGCATCACGGATGAGATGCTTGTAGGACAGCCGCCGATTGAAGCAGCATTGACCGAGTACATAGGCTTTCTCGGCGATGATACCATCGTAGGCCATAATATTAGCTCGTTTGACTTAAACATTTTGTATGACAGCCTGTTAAAAATAGCAGGAGCAAAACTTAGCAATGATTTTATTGACACTCTCCGCTTTGCAAAGCATTGTGATATAGAATGTGGAAATTTAAAATTATCCACAATTTGTGATTATTTTCATATTGAAAATAATCAGGCGCATAGATCGCTGAGCGATTGTATAGCAAATCACTACTGCTACCAAAAATTAAAAGAGCTATACAGGGGGGAGAAATGTTCACACGAAATTGTAAAAAAGGCAATTCAAAAGAAAAACATATTCCCCTGATATCAGAGCAGACAAAAGCCCTGCAAACTCTTCAAGGCATTTTGATGGGGATTACATCAGACGGCATTTTGAACGAGCAAGAAGTTTATATGTTGAAAAGCTGGCTTGACAATAATCAAAAGCTTGCAGGAAATTATCCTTTTGATGTAGCAAAGCAAGCAATAGAGGACGCATTGGAGGACGGCATATTAGAAAAATGCGAATTGAATTATATGTGTACCCTTTTTGTTGAATTGGTCAATCCTGCCAAAACTTTTTCCTGCAATGAACATATTTCAGAAAATTTACATGGAAAATCAATTTGCCTGACAGGCGATTTTAAAATAGGGGGTCGTGAAGAAGTTGAAAAAATCCTCTTGTCAAAAGGCGGAGAGATAAAGAAAAATGTAGTTAAAGGTCTTAACTATCTTATAGTCGGCGATTTAGGGAGTGAAAATTACTCTATGGGTAGTTACGGTGGCAAAAAAAGCCTTAGAATATAACGACAAAGGCGCAAAAATTAACATAATAAAGGAATCTGATTTTTTTGAAAAGGTTGAGTGCAATGTATGAGAATGTTATAAAAAGTCTAAATAAAGAATATAATTTAAGTAAAACAATGAAAATTTACTTTTTTCTGTAAAAATATCTGGTGATGAATCTAGTGGAAAATTTTCTTTCAAAATAGGTACGTCTTTTATGCCAGTTGTTTTAGACGAAACTAAGAAAAAATGTTCTAGGCTGTTTATAAAAGAAAACGTATTTAAGCTTTTAAAGGCTGATTTAATTCCTGTTTTAATCCAGCACAAATTAAAAGAAAGACATGATTTTGTGGCTCTCGATTTTGGAAAAACACAGACGTTTCTGAATATATCTATCAATATTTGAAAGCCGCAGTGAACATTTATAACCCCTAAAACATTTGCGTGCTGTTCAAAATATGTTGAATGTTCAGACAAACAGCATTGTGTACATAAAAATCATCTATACGCACGTCAATGTTGGTATCGTGACAACATTGAAAAAGGGAAAATTTTTTATGGTATACTAAAAGAAAGAAAGATATAGAAATAATTGTGCTTCGATAAAAAGGAGGCAGCCATGAACCAATACAAACCAATACCGATAGGC